>Ga0102593_1000108_pt1 | contig 217418 bp, 229 predicted proteins | sample AraplaCol_mMS_r2_2_FD_76862 | JGI IMG/M metagenome (GOLD analysis project Ga0102593, IMG submission 76862) | Arabidopsis root microbial communities from North Carolina, USA - plate scrape MF_Col_mMS_r2 (SPADES assembly) (version 2) | ecosystem: Host-associated > Plants > Roots > Endosphere...
CAGCTGGCCATTACAAAACGCTGACGGAACAGTGGCGACTTATCATGGATATCAAATTGTGTTTGCCCTAGCAGGTGATCCAAAAGATTCGAATGACACGTCTGTTTATATTTTTTATAAAAAAGCTGGAGACAAATCTATTGACAGCTGGAAAAACGCTGGAAGAGTGTTTAAAGACAGCGATAAATTCGTTCCGAATGACCCGCATCTTAAAAATCAAACACAAGAATGGTCTGGTTCTGCCACGTTAACAAAAGATGGTAAAGTTCGTTTATTCTACACGGATTATTCAGGTAAACAATACGGAAAACAAACGTTAACGACAGCTCAAGTAAACATGTCACAGCCCAACGATAATACGTTAAAAGTTGATGGAGTAGAAGATTACAAGTCAATCTTTGACGGTGACGGAAAGATTTATCAAACGGTTCAGCAGTTTATTGATGAAGGCGGTTATGACACAGGGGATAACCATACGCTAAGAGATCCTCATTACATAGAAGACAACGGACATAAGTACCTTGTTTTCGAAGCTAACACTGGAACAGAAGATGGCTATCAAGGCGAAGACTCTCTATATAACAGAGCATACTACGGAGGAAACAATCCTTTCTTCCAATCTGAAAAGAAAAAGCTTCTTGAAGGATCTAATAAAGAAAAAGCTTCTTTAGCAAACGGGGCTTTGGGCATTATTGAGTTAAATGATGACTATACGCTTAAAAAAGTAATGAAGCCGCTTATTACTTCAAACACAGTTACAGACGAAATTGAACGTGCAAACATTTTCAAAAAAGATGGAAAATGGTACTTGTTCACTGATTCTCGCGGATCTAAAATGACGATTGATGGAATCGGACAAGATGATGTGTATATGCTAGGCTATGTTTCAAATACGTTAACAGGAAAATATAAGCCTTTAAATGATACGGGATTAGTTCTTCATATGGATTTAGATCCTAATGATAAAACATTTACGTATTCTCACTTTGCTGTACCTCAAACAAAAGGCGATAATGTCGTTATTACAAGCTACATGACAAATAGAGGCTTTTATGAAGACAACCACTCTACATTTGCACCAAGCTTCTTAGTGAACATTGACGGTTCAAAAACATCTGTTGTAAAAGATAGTGTTCTTGAGCAAGGTCAGTTAACAGTAGATGAAGACTGAGCGCTTTGCAATAGCAACAAAAGAAAATGGTGATTGTAATCACCATTTTCTTTTGTTTTATTCGATGTAGACAAAAAAGAGAAAGGTGGGGTTTGTTTGAAGAAAAAAGGTGCTTATAAATGGATAGCGCTTGCCGTTCTTTTAGTTGTAATAGCCGGACTCATTATAGCAGCCGTATCCAAAAAAGAGGATACAAAAGACCAAGGAAAAGAAAAAGAGAATAAAAGTGAATCCACTTATCGCCCGGTGTATCACTTTAGTACGCCTGATAAATGGAAAAATGATCCTCAAAAGCCCATTTATTTTGACGGGAAATATCATTACTATTACTTATACAATCATGATTATCCTAAAGGGAACGGGACGGAATGGCGACATGCAACGTCTAAAGATTTGGTTCATTGGAAAGATGAAGGAGTAGCTATTCCAAAGTATACAAATAAAAATGGCGATATATGGTCCGGATCCGTTGTAGAAGATAAAGAGAATACAGCAGGCTTTGGTAAAGGCGCAATTGTAGCGATTATGACCCAGCCTTCTGCTGATGGACAAAAGCAAGAACAGTATCTATGGTATAGTACCGATAGAGGAAAAACCTTTAAATCATATAGCAAAAATCCTATCATGCCTAATCCAGGCACCAAAGATTTTAGAGATCCCAAAGTCATATGGGATAATGAACATGACAAGTGGGTTCTCGTCATGTCAGAAGGTGAAAAAATCGGATTTTATGAATCTTCTAATCTAAAGGATTGGACGTATACGGGAGGATTTGTAACTAAAGATATTGGCATTACCGAATGTCCAGATCTTTTTCAAATGAAGGCAGATGACGGGACAGTTAAGTGGGTTCTCGGGACAAGTGCAAATGGAAAAGAAAGCGGAAAGCCAAACACCTATGCTTATTGGACAGGAAATTACGATGGAACAACATTCACTCCCGATATGGATGAGCCACAATGGCTCGATCATGGCTTTGATTGGTACGGAGCAGTCACGTTTGAAGACGGTAAAAATAAAGGTTCCTTAGAAAAACGCTACGCTTTTGCATGGATGAACAACTGGGATTATCCAGATAAGACGCCAACGATGAAAGAAGGGTTTAACGGCTTCGATTCAGTAACCCGTGAAGTTACGCTTTCAAAACAAGACGACGATCAGTACAGCCTGTTATCAAAGCCTGTTGAAGAATTAAATCAGCTAACTGATTCAACAAACTCTCTTGAACAAGTAGAAGTAAACGGAGAGAAAAAGTTAAAGATAAAAGGTGAAGCTTATCAGCTTGATACAGATATTTCATGGTCAGATGCAGAAAATGTAGGCTTACGACTTCGAGAGTCCGCAGATCAAAAGCGGCACATTGATGTGGGCATTTTTGCAAAAGATAACGTCTCGTATGTGAACAGAAGCTATAGCAATCAGCCTGATCAAAGCAAAAAGTATGTGGAAAGCCGTGATTATTTTGATGCAGGCAAGAAAAATGTTCATTTGAAGATATTGGTAGATAAAACAAGCATTGAAGTCTTTGTTGATGATGGAAAAACCGTGCATTCTAGCGAGGTGTTTCCGCGTCACAACGACCAAGGAATTACGCTTTTCTCTCAAGGAGGAACGGCTCTCTTTAAAAATATAGAAATCAAACATCTTCGCTCCATTCAGTAATTTCCCTACTTTTAAAAAGAAAGAGCAGAATATCGCCTTATTGCGGTTTAGGACTAGGTAGAAAGGGTACATGTCTACTAACAGCAAATGAAAGGGTGTTTATTCAAATGGAAGAGAAAATGAGACAACTAATAGAGGGACTTAATACCGATTTAGCGGGTGAATATTCGGCGGTTATTCAGTACACTTACTATGCGTCTACAGTAACCGGCCTAGAATATCAAATTTTAAAACCTTTCTTTGAAGGAGAAATTCCTGACGAGCAAGGACACGCCCTTTATTTATCAGAAAAAATCAAAAACCTTGGCGGTGAACCAACAACAAAGCCGGCTGAGGTAAAGCACGTTTCAAACGTGACGGAAATGCTTAAAGAAGCGAGCAAGGCTGAAAAAGAAACTATCCAGCGCTACGAAGAGCGTAAAAAGCAAGCCGAAGAGTTAGGGTTAACAGAGCTTGTTGTAAAGCTTGAAGATATGATTGCAGATGAAACAAATCATATGGAAGAAATGGAACGTTTATTAAAAGATCCCCGACTAAGCTAATCATACAAAATTACAAAAAAGCATCCCGTACCAGGTATTACGGGATGCTTTTTTGTAATTTAAAAAGGAAATAAAACATCATGTAAGCATGTTTCTATCAATGAGAGGAAAGTCATATTTTTGAAATTATCTATCGCTTTGAAAAAATTTATAGTAAAATAATTATTTGGCTGCATATGGCAGCAACTATATGCGGGGCATCACATACATATAAAGGTTAAAAGGGTATCCGTATATTGAAACCGCTTTTATCTTCTATAAGAAAAACCATGGTATGCCCGCAGTTGCAAGGAGAGAGAAAGATGAGGAAACGAATCATGACAGCGCTGCTGCTTGTCACTGTTTTAGCTGCAATGGAAGGAACCATTGTCAGTACGGCTGTTCCAAGAATTACAAGTGATTTGTCGGGCATTGAGCTAGTTAGCTGGGTATATGCCATTTATATGCTGACAACTGCTGTATCTACACCTATATACGGAAAGTTAGCGGATCTATTCGGCCGCAAAAAAGTTATGCTTGTTGGAATCATTATTTTCTTAATCGGATCGATACTTTGCGGACTTAGCTTTTCGATGCAGCAATTAATTGTCTATAGAGCTATCCAAGGGCTGGGCGCCGGGGTCGTTATGCCGCTTACAATGATTATTATTGGCGACTTGTATGAAGAAGCAAAAGAAAGAGCCAAAGCGCAAGGGTGGATTAGCGCAGTTTGGGGAGTTGCGGGAGTTCTCGGGCCTCTTCTTGGGGGATTCTTAGTGGATACGCTGTCTTGGCGCTATATTTTCTTTTTAAATATACCGTTTGGACTAATGGCTTTTTTTGTTCTTTTAGTAAACTATAAAGAAGAAGTGGTAAAAGAAAAACGCTATATCGATTATATTGGAGCGGTGACGTTTTCAGTGGGAACAATTGCGTTTTTATATGCGCTTTTAACCGGAAGTCAGCATCAAAACTGGGGAGATCTCACCATTATAGGGTTATTTGTTCTAGCTGTTCTAACATTCATTGGCTTTATTTATATAGAAAAGAAATCTCCCGAACCTCTTATCCCGCTTGAACTGTTTTCCATTCGAAGTGTATCTGTTATAAACTTATTAACACTTCTTGTGGGATCAGTAGTTATTAGTATTACGGTCTACCTTCCAATTTGGAGTCAAGGAGTGCTGGGGAAAAGTGCAACCGCTGCTGGTTTTGTATTAATGCCTATGCCAGTATGCTGGACGATTGGTTCACTGCTTTCAGGGAATTTAGTAGGGCGTCTTAAAACGCACTCCATCCTTACGCTGGGCACGGCAATTGTAAGTACGGCTTGTTTTATGCTGTTTTTAGTTTCCACCCACTCACCCGTATTTTTAATTTATGTAGCCGTTGGGGTCCTTGGGTTAGGAATGGGTATTATTACGCCTATTTTTATGCTAGTTATTCAATCAGCGGTCCCGGCTAGCAAAAGAGGAGTAGCGGTGGCTCTTAATACGTTTACAAATACATTTAGTCAAACGCTAGGTTCTGCGGTGTTTGGTACAATCTTTAACTTAGTGACACTTTCACAAGCAAAGAAATTAGGGCAAGAAAATTTAAATGCTTCGTTTGAGACAGGTGGAGTACCAGCAGAAGAACTGTCAAAGCTGCATGAAATTCTTGCATCAGGTGTTCACATTATTTACAGTGGAACGTTTTTAGCTGCATTACTAAGCTTTGCTGTTTCATGCTTATTAGTAAAAAACGAACATAAAAAAATAAAGACCATATCTATGCAAAAGTAACGGAAGAGGCTGTTACAAAACCATTTTAGTTGAAGGATAATCCGAACGAGTTTGATTAAGAACCAAACTCGTTCGGATTTTTTTATGGGTATGGTGAAGGTAGGTTTCATGTATGTGGCTGCTTCTAGCTGTTGATTGGATTGATTTCGTTATATATCAGTCTCTTCCTTAAAAGAATTATCAAAGAAAGAAAATAAAAAAGATATTGTCTGATAACGTTCCCGTAAACTCATTCATAATAAGAAAGATTCTTATCAATGCAGAAAATTTTTTATTTTTTGTTTTTTTAGTATGGACATTTACCTAGTTGTTTATTATTATGAATTCTATAAGCATTGAATTTTAAGCGCTTTCAAAAGAAACATTTGTCTTTCTCAGGAATACACTTGATTTTTAACTCATATACTGTAAGTGCTTAGATTAATCTTTTAATGGGGAAAAGAGAAGTTTATAAGACGTGTTGAACAACAATGAGGGGGTATGGAAGATGACAAGCAGACGTTTAAAAGAATTCTTGAATAATAATTTAGAAGATTTAAAAGATAAAGGATTATACAATGTCATTAATCCGGTAGAGGGGCCAAACGGACCTGTGATTCAAATTGAGGGAAAGCAATTAATTAATTTATCATCCAACAATTATTTGGGTCTTGCTACAGACGAGAGGCTTATTAATGCGTGCAACGAAGCCACTGAAAAATACGGAGTGGGGGCTGGAGCTGTCCGAACGATTAATGGAACTCTAGATATTCATATTAAGCTAGAGGAAAAGCTAGCCGAGTTTAAGCATACAGAAGCAGCTATAGCTTATCAGTCTGGCTTTAACTGTAATATGGCAGCCATCTCCGCGGTTATGGATAAACATGATGCGATTTTATCAGATGAGCTGAATCACGCTTCAATTATTGACGGATGCCGGCTATCAAAAGCAAAAATTATTCCTTTTAAGCATTCAGATATGGAAGATCTTCGTGCAAAAGCAGGCGAAGCACAAAAATCCGGTTTATATAATAAAATAATGGTAATTACCGATGGTGTATTCTCAATGGATGGAGACATTGCTAAGCTTCCGGAAATTGTAGAAATCGCAGAGGAATTTGACTTAATCACATACGTAGATGATGCTCACGGGTCGGGCGTATTAGGGAACGGCATGGGCACAGTCAAACATTTTGGCTTATCTGAAAAAGTAGACTTCCAGATTGGAACATTATCAAAAGCGATTGGAGCTGTAGGTGGGTACGTGGCCGGAAAAAAAGACTTAATCGACTGGTTAAAAGTAAGAAGTCGTCCGTTTTTGTTTTCGACTGCTATTACACCAGGCACGGCTGCTGCCTGTATGAAAGCAATTGAAATCCTAAGCACAAGTACAGAACTGCAGCAGCAAATGTGGGAAAACAGCCGGTATTTAAAGCAAGGATTAAAAGAACTAGGCTTTAACATTGGAGAAAGTGAAACACCTATCACTCCGTGCATCATAGGAGATGAAAACCAAACGCAGATTTTTAGTGAGAGATTAATAGAAGAAGGGGTATACGCTAAATCAATTGTTTTCCCAACCGTTCCAAGAGGGACAGGACGCGTTCGCAATATGCCGACGGCTGCTCATACGAAAGAAATGTTAGATGAAGCACTTCGTATCTACAAAAAGGTAGGCAAGGAAATGAAATTAATCTAAACGTTTAATCTAGGCAGTACACGAGGAGGATATTGACATGAAAAAAGTATTAATAACGGGTTCTTTAGGGCAAATCGGTTCTGAGTTAACGACGAAAATGAGAGAGATATATGGTTCAGAAAATATTATTGCCACTGATATTCGCAAAACGACGAGCGATGTCGTGACTTCAGGTCCATTCGAGATTTTAGATGTAACGGATCAGACTGCGTTATTTACGATCGCTAAAAAGCATAAAGTTGATACGATTATTCACTTGGCTGCGCTGTTATCAGCGACAGCCGAGCAAAAACCGCTTCTAGCTTGGAATCTAAATATGGGCGGATTAGTAAACGCGCTCGAAGTAGCACGCGAGCTTCAGTGTCAATTTTTCACTCCAAGTTCAATTGGTGCATTTGGTCCAACGACTCCAAAAGACTGGACGCCGCAGGATACAATTCAACGTCCTACCACGATGTATGGTGTTAACAAAGTAGCGGGTGAATTACTTTGCGATTACTACCACCATAAATTCGGACTAGATACACGAGGGCTACGTTTTCCAGGCTTAATTTCATACGTAACGCCTCCGGGTGGAGGAACAACGGACTACGCTGTTGAGATTTATTATGAAGCCGTTAAGCATAAGCGATATACCTCTTATATTGACAAAGGAACATATATGGATATGATGTATATGCCTGATGCATTAAATGCTGTTATCCAACTAATGGAAGCAGACGGTTCTAAGCTGAAGCACCGAAATTCATTTAACGTTTCTGCCATGAGCTTTGATCCAGAACAAATGGCGACTGAAATCAGAAAAACGATTCCGGAATTTGTGCTGAATTACCAAGTAGATCCTGTTCGACAAGCAATTGCTGAAAGCTGGCCTAACCATATAGATTCCAGCTGTGCGATGGAAGAGTGGGGATTTAAAGCAGAATATAACCTGGAAAAAATGACGAGAGAGATGCTGGGAAAGTTAAAAGTTGAATCACAGCTTGTCTTAACGTAAGTAGAGAAAAATGATTTCTTCCTTAGAAATAAAGTAAGCGCTTACTAAACGGTGGGTTACTTATTTATGCAAATTCTACTTCGTAACAGTGGTGGACAGTACACATAGATCTCCTAACCCTTTAAGTGAGCGCTCGTTCGTTGAATAATCAGCACCCTTTTAGGTACCGTCTGTTAAAATAATAAGGGGATAGAAGGGAGGGAATGACAGTTGAGCAATAAATTTCAACAAGTTAATGATTTTTCAATGGGAAGATTAACATCTTTACTCGTTCTTTTACATAATACGGAACTAGCTGAAGGTATTGAAAAGGAAATCAATGAGAGAGGATACAGCTACACAGTAGGAAAAGTGGGAGCGATGGAGCTGTCTAAAGTCGTGGCGGCAATTGAAACGAGCGCCAAGACAAATAAAATTATTAATGCCCAGTCGTACCGGGAAGTTCACGCTCTTTATCATGCTATACTTGAAGCCATTCAAGGAGTTAGTCGAGGAACGCTGCAGCTGGGTGATATTTTACGGACGGTCGGACTCACATTTTCAATCGTACGAGGAAAAATTGAGTTTTCAGGATCAAGCGACGAATGGATTAGCGTTTGTGTGTATGGAACGATAGGTGCGCCTAAAAAAGGTTTTGAACATGATACATTAGGCTTTGGTTTTAACCATATTTAAAAAATAATGAACGAAATAGTATGAATGTAAAAAGTGAGAGATGTACATAGCTGCTTTAAAGAAGATATTTTTCTTATTGAAAGGTTCTGTGCGGCGTGTTAACATAATGATTAATATAATAACTGCCTTTAAGACGGTCCAGAGAGGCCGAAAAGGACGGATCACTTATTTACTGCTTCTATGCCTATCTGTGCCCTTTTGCCCTCTGCGACAAAAGGGCTTTTATGTGTTACTTACCTCTTTTAAACGAAGTCCAGAGAGGCTTCAAAAGAGAATGGAGATATGTTATTTATCCATTCCTTCAAAAAAGAAAGAGCGTTGATACAGAAAGAATACACTGGAGGGTGGAACAACATGAATTATCGTAACAAGACAGTTGTAGCATCAGTAGCAGGTTTGACGTTAGAAGGGATGGACATTATGTTTATCTCGTTTGCTATGTCAATGATTATTGCTGAATTTCACATTGATTTAGCAACAGGTGGACTTATTTCTTCTATTACGAATATAGGAATGCTGATAGGTGGAGTCATCTTCGGAATTTTAGCAGATAAATTTGGAAGAGTGCGGGTTTTTACCTACACGGTTCTTCTATTTGCAGTCGGAACGGCATTGACAGGTTTTGCAGCAAATGTTGAACAAGTGTATGCTTCGCGATTTATTGCCGGAATTGGGGCTGGAGGAGAGTACGGGATCGGTATGGCTCTTGTAGCAGAAGCGTGGCCGAAACATAAGCAAGGACGAGCTTCATCCTATGTTAGTATTGGCGCACAATTTGGAGTGATCCTTGCGGCGCTTTTAAGTTCTCTGATCCTGCCGATTTTCGGATGGAGAGCTCTGTTTTTTGTCGGAATTATCCCCGTCATTTTTGCTTTTATCGTACGAAAAAATTTAAACGAATCTCCTGAGTGGCTACAAGCTCAAAAAGAGAAAACAGCGGTTGTTAAAAATAATGGTAAGCTTCGTCAATTATTCGCTACGCCTAGGACGGCGATGACGACTATTTCGCTGGCAGTGATGGCTACAGTTCAAATTGCAGGCTATAACGGACTCATGATATGGCTTCCGTCTATGCTTCAGCAATCACAAGGCCTCTCTGTTTCAAGTTCAGCTCTTTGGACAATCAGTACAGCCGTTGGAATGATTGTAGGCATGCTAACATTTGGTCAATTTATGGACCGTTTTGGATCGAAACGTACTTTTGGAATCTTTCTTCTTGCTTCAGCTTGTGCGGTATTTTTATACTCGTATGCCGAAGGAGGTGCAGGGCTGCTTATAGGAGGAGCTGTGGTCGGATTTTTCTCAAACGGAATGTTCGCGGGATACGGAGCATTGATCAGCAGCCACTATTCAGTAGAAGTGCGCAGCACTGCAACGAACACTATTTTTAACTTTGGGCGAGCGTTGGGAGGGTTATCACCCATTCTTGTCGGCTATCTTTTGCAAAGCTATGATATGACAGTAGCGATGACGTACTTGGCGGGGCTGTACTGTATTTCGTTTATTTTTATGGTAAGTCTTAAAAGAACGGGAGAAAAGAAAGTGAAACAAATGAACGCTCAATCTGTTCTTTAAAATAAAAGACAGATTCTATGCTTTTCTGGAAAAACCGCGCTTACTCAAAAGGGCGGTTTTTTTGAGTGTATAAAAAATAAGTTCAGGTGTTATATGGTTGTTTCTTTCGGAGATGCTTTATTAACAATGACACATTATCTATAAAAATATTTATGGATAAGCAGATATTTTCTAATTTGTATTATAGTAATTCCTCTTTTACAATATAGTGTGTAAGGCGGAAACAGAAAATACTATCTTTATTTACAGGAGGACGTTACTATGTCTAAACATATATTAATGGTCGTAACAACGGCTGACAAAATGAAAGAAAATCATCCAACAGGCCTTTGGCTTTCAGAATTTGGTGAAGCGTACGTAGAGTTCGAAAAAGCTGGATTTACGATTACGGTAGCAAGTCCTCTAGGAGGAAAAGCGCCGGTGGATGCTCGCAGCCTTGAAGGGGAGACTTCTCAAGAAATCTTAAATACAGCTAAGCATCTAGAGAATACCCTAAAACTTGATACAATTACAGACAGTGCTAAATTCGATGCTGTTTTCTTACCAGGCGGTCACGGCACAATGTTTGATCTGCCAGATAATCAAACGCTCCATGCTTTAATTCGTGAACTATACGAAGGAGACAAAGTAGTAGCCGCTGTATGCCACGGACCCGCAGGCTTAGTAGGTGTTACATTATCAGATGAAAAGCCGTTGGTCGAAGGAAAAGATGTCGCTGCGTTTACAGATGATGAAGAACGTGAAACAACATTGGACCGCTTCATGCCGTTTCTTTTGGAAACACGTCTGCGTGAACTTGGGGCAAATGTAGTAACTGCTCCAAACTGGACAGATAATGTACAAGCAGATGGCAACCTAATAACAGGTCAAAATCCTCAGTCAACAATCAGTGTAGCAAAAGCAGTGGTAAAGCAATTATTGAAATAAGATGTAAAAAAGCCTGTAGGCTTATAGCCTACAGGCTTTTTTATCAACAGCATCAAGAAAGACCGCTGTAGATAACATGGATGTTTTGCTGTCTTGGACTAGAGAAATCAATCATCATACAAAAAATATGATGGTCAGTGTAATAAATACAAAAAGAGGGAAGCTTTTTATGGGAAATATTTTTTAAAGAAATGAGGAAAAACGATGTCAGAAATTATTATTAACGCCATTTTGAAAGCCAAGCCAGGAAAAGAAGAAGAGCTTCGATCAGAGTTAGTAAAAGTTATTGAACCATCAAGAGGAGAAAAAGGATGTATTCAATACACTCTCCACCAGGATACAGAAAAAGCAGGCACATTTGTTTTTTATGAGAAATGGGAAAGCAAAGAAGATGTTGAAGCTCACATTGAAACACCTCACTATCAACAATACAGACAGCAAACAGAAGCGTTAATTGAAAGCAGAGTGGTACATCGTTTGCAAGAAGTACGTTAATACAAAAGAGGGGGAAACAAAAGTGTTTTAGTTGAAGGAAGATCCGAACGAGGAACCGAGATTCTTGACGTAGAATCAAACTCGTTCGGATTTTTTTGTGGTTATGGTGAATATAGGTTTCATTTAGTGAGACCACGCAGGAGCGTAAGCTCATCGACCGTCCGCGGAAAGCGAAGGCTTGCACGGAAATCAACAGGGGTATAACAAATAATCCATACTAGCTCCTTTATCCCAATTGTTCATCTTTAGATGGGATTGATTTCGTTATGACTCAATCTCTGTTTGTTATAAAGAACTAAAAAGCTTCAGGGGGAAAATAATTTCAGCTGCGAAAAGCGGATTGGAAAAGGGATAAGGCAGTGAAAGAAACAAAAAATAATAGAAGCGGTGTTTGAGAAGCAGACAGGCGGGTAGATAAAAACTAGATGACATAGTTCAACAATTAACAAACTAAAAGTAACAAACTAAAAGGAGAGATCAAATCAATGCGTACAAATTTAAAACACTTCATTAACGGAGAATGGATTGAATCAACAGGAAACGAAACGTCAGATGTGATCAATCCTGCTACTGAAAAATCAATTGGTAAAATTAGTTTAGGTACAAAAGAAGATCTAGATAAAGCCGTGGCAGCAGCTAAAGCAGCTCTTCCCACATTTTCAAGAACAACAAAAGAAGAGCGAATTAAAATGCTTCGCAATATTGCAAAAGGATATGAAAAGCGTAAACAGGAGCTTATTGAAGTTATGACTGAAGAGCTTGGCGCTCCTTTAAAGATTTCAGAAGAAGTTCACTATGAAATGGGACTTAGCCACTTTAAAGAAGCAGCTAATGCACTTGAAGATTACACATTTGAAAAAGATCATGGAAGCTACAAGGTCGTGAAGGAGTCTATTGGAGTAAGCGGACTTATTACCCCATGGAACTTCCCAACAAATCAGACGTCTACTAAAATTGCAGGAGCTATCGCAGCAGGAAGCCCAATGGTATTAAAACCATCAGAACTTACACCGTATGCAGCGATGATATTAGCAGAGATCATTGATGAAGCTGGTGTACCAAAAGGTGCCTTTAACCTTGTAAACGGAACGGGAAGCACAATCGGTGACGGTATTAGTTCTCACCCGGACATTGATTTTGTATCATTTACAGGATCAGGTGCTGTAGGCGAAAAAATTATGCAAAATGCGGCTAAAACAATCAAAAAAGTAGCGCTTGAGCTAGGCGGGAAATCACCGCTAGTTGTATTAGAGGATGCGGATGTAGAAGAAGCGGCTAAAATAGCAGTTTCACACATTGCAATGAATACAGGGCAAGTATGTACGGCAGCAACGCGCATTATCATTCCTGCCTCTATGAAAGAAAAATTTGAAGAAGCAGTGAAGAAGGTTCTACCATCATTCCCAGTTGGTGATCCATTAAATAAAGACAACGTAACTGGACCGCTCGTAGCGGAAAAACAGTGGGATCGCGTACAGGATTATATTAAAAAAGGAATGGACGAAGGTGCAAAACTTCTTACTGGCGGAACGGGCAAACCAGACGGCTTAGAGACAGGATACTTTGTTAAACCCACAGTCTTTACCGACGTTTCAAATGATATGGTTATTGCACAAGAAGAAATCTTTGGACCTGTAACAACTATTATTACGTATAATGATCTAGAGCAAGCTCTTGAAATTGCAAATGATACAATTTATGGACTTGCAGGCTATGCGGTCGGAAAAGACCAAGAAACACTTGACTATGTTGCTAAAAATATTAGAGCTGGTCAAATCATCGTCAACGATGCCGAGCAAGACAGAGCTGCACCATTCGGTGGATTTAAGCAATCTGGTATTGGACGCGAGTGGGGAGCATTTGGTATCGAAGAATACCTAGAGCCAAAAGCGATCATGGGCGTTAAAGTTCCGGCAAAAGTATAATTGGTGTAAAAAAAGAAAGGAGTTTTTCTCCTTTCTTTTTTTATGGATACATAAAAGAAAGCCAGTTAAAGAAAGAATAACGAAAGCAAAGGTGGATAGCATAAACGTGTATCACGTATACGAAGTGACACGTTAAAGGAGGGAATTATAAATTGAATAGAGAGATGCACGGAAGTTCATCAACGGAAAGTTTCATTCCCATGAGCTCTATAGCCAGTGGAAAAGGAGTCGAAGTGGCGCCGGATATCTACAGCTACACTACACAGATTGTTAACGTATGTTTTATAGGAAATCCAGACAAAGAAAATAGTTTTGTACTTGTGGATGCGGGAATGCCTAATTCGGCTTCTATGATTATCAAAGAGGCAGAAGAAAGGTTTGGAAAAGAAAAAAAACCAAAAGCAATTATTCTTACACATGCACATTTTGATCATATTGGATCTATTATTGAATTAGTGGAGAAGTGGAACATACCGGTATATGCACATCCACTTGAACTTCCATATGTGACGGGTAAAAAAAATTATCCTACACCAGATGGTACAGTGGAAGGCGGGCTCGTGGCAAAGCTTTCTCCATTATTTCCAACGGAAGCCATTGATTTAGGCTCTCACGTGCAAGCTTTACCAGCCGACGGCTCCGTACCTCATATGCCGGAATGGGAATGGATTCACACCCCTGGTCATTCTCCAGGACATATTTCTCTTTTTAGAAAGCAGGATCTGGCGCTTATCGCAGGAGATGCTTTTGTTACCACTAAGCAAGAATATTTACTGGATGTACTAGAGCAAGAATTGGAAATTAGTGGACCTCCTCGTTATTTAACTACGGACTGGGCATCTGCCAAAAGATCAGTTGAAGTGCTTCAGTCACTTTATCCATCTGTGGCGGTGACCGGACATGGAAAACCAGTTTCCGGAGAATGGCTTTCAACTAATTTATTGAAGCTTACGAAGAATTTCGATGAAATTGCTCGTCCTGATTACGGAAAGTATGTATAAGGCTAAAGAAAAAATGATACTCTTTACGCAGCTCTTAAAAGCTGCAGGTGAAGATCAAAAGCTCTACGAACTCAGTGAGTTCGTAGAGCTTTTTTAGTTTTTCGTATAAAAGTAAAAAAAGTTATAACTACCCTTATTAAAAATTTTGCTGAATAGCCTGCTGGGCTTCGCGTAAATGTCTTAAGTGTTCTTCCATTCGTCTTAATTCTTTATCACCAGACGCCGCTTCTTTTTGTTCATTAATTTGCTGCTGAACCATATTCAAATGCATTTGAGCTTTTTGAAAATTGGCTGCATCCAAATTCATCTGCCCTTGATAAACAGCCTGTTCAGCTAATTGTAATGCTTCTTTAATATGAGTGTATGAATTCATGCTTCTCATCCTTCTGTATAGTATTTACAGTTAACATGCGCTGGTTTTTCGCAGGTATACAAACGGATTTAGAAATAAAATAAAAATTACGTAGTACAAGCTAAGCAGGCTGCATACATTTATCATAGTTCAATTTATAAAACCTCAGAAGCAGGGAGGGATGCATGTGGGAGCTTTTTTCAGCTATATGTTATTAGGGCTATCGTTAGCCGCACCAATCGGTCCAATTAACGCCGCTCAGCTTGATAAAGGAATCAAAAATGGTTTTTTACATGCTTGGTTCTTAGGGATAGGAGCAACATCGGTTGACGCTCTTTATATGCTTGTGGTTTATTTTGGGTCCGTTCATTTTTTAAGCAGCGATTTTATGAAAACGTTTCTTTTTTCGTTTGGGTGCTTTGTATTAATTTATACAGGTGTTGAGGGGCTAATGGGCGCAGGGAGGATTACACAGCATAGAAAAACAAACGGTGATTCTGTGTTAAAGTGTTTTTTCTCAGGTTTTTTGCTGTCATTAACGAATCCGCTTACAATTCTCTTTTGGCTTGGCATTTATGGCTCTGTTTTAGCAAAAACAGCTAATACATATGAAACCGAACAGCTTATCTTATATAGCTGCGCTATTTTTACGGGAATTCTGTCCTGGGATATTGCGATGGCAGCTTTAGCAAGCACGTTTCGACGATACTTAGCTGCGACGTTTTTAACTGCCGTGTCCGTTGTATCGGGGTTATCTTTAATAGGGTTTGGCCTATATTTCGGCTGGCAAGCCGCACAGCAATTAGGCTAAAAGAAGTGCTAAATCTAAAGTGTTTTCAGTACGTTGAAAAATAATAGAAAAGGTGCTTCTTTTACGCATAAATTTTTCAAACTATCACACACTACATCGAAGTGTGAGGAGTGATAGAGTGAAAAAGAAAATAGGCTGCGGAAGTCAAGTTGAAGGGAAATTAAAATGGTGGCAGCTGTCTTTAATCGGAGTAGGATGCATAATCGGTACAGGCTATTTTTTAGGATCAAGTATTGCAATAAAAGCAGCCGGCCCCGCTGTATTAATCGCCTTTTTATTAGCGGCAGTGTGTACATTTATTGTGTTTGATGCGCTTGCTAAAATGAGTGCTCAAGATCCTCAAAAAGGTTCTTTTCGTTCCTATGCTAAAAAGGCTTATGGAAGATGGGCAGGATTTAGCAGCGGATGGGTGTACTGGAGTTCAGAGATGCTGATCATGGGGAGTCAGCTCACTGCTTTATCTCTTTTTACACGTTTTTGGTTTGACGGTATTCCACTTTGGGTCTTTGCCTCTATTTATGCTGTTTTAGGCATTGCTGTTGTATTAATCGGAACAAAAGGCTTTGAGCGAATGGAAAATGTATTTGCTGTCACAAAAGTGGCTGCCATTTTAATGTTTATTGTATTAGCTAGTCTCGCTTTATTTGGATTTCTTGATCAAGGTGCCAAACAAGGAGTGCCGCGAACGATAAGTGAAGTATTTCCTCATGGATTTTTAGGTTTATGGGGCGCTTTGCTTTATGCCTTTTATGCTTTCGGCGGCATCGAAGTTATGGGGATCATGACGGTTCGTTTAGAAAAAAAAGAAGACGCACCGAAAGCGGGAAGAAGTATGCTTATTCTCCTTGGAATTATTTATATCGCTTCACTGAGTTTAGCTATTTTAATTGTGCCATTTCATGATTTTCATGGAAATCAAAGTCCATTTATAACGGCTTTAGAAACATACCATCTTCCATTTTTTCCTCATGTTTTTAATGGAGCAATGATTGTTGCTGGGTTTTCAACAATGTCGGCGTCTTTCTTTTCTGTAACAACAATGATTGTCACTCTTTCAGAAGATGGAGATGCTCCTGCATTATTTTCAAAGCAAAAAAAGAAAAAGCTGCAATTTCCTTTACCGGCTTTACTTTTAACAACAGCGGGATTAGTTGTTTCTATTGTTCTTTCCTTGCTATTGCCCGGGAAAATTTATGAGTACATTACAACAGCAGCGGGACTGATGCTGATTTATAACTGGTTCTTTATTTTAATTTCTTTTCATCGCTTAATCAAACAAACCGTTTGGGATAAAGTAAAACAAGCTGTTGGCCTCTTATTAATCCTGCTAGCAGTAAGCGGTACGCTGTTAGAATCTGCAAGCAGGCCAGGTTTCTTTGCAAGCTTAGGCTTCTTAATTGTTATAAGCCTTGTTATTTTAAAACTGCGCCATAAGTGGAAAGAAGAAGAAGCCGCTAGCTAACATATATTTAATCTTTATGAGGGATACTATGCACGTTGTACAATTACAAAAATAAAAGGTGGTTATGATCATGCCAAAAAACAAGCAGACTCCTTCTTCACAAGTAGATCAAAAACAAGTAGTAGATGACAAAGCAAAAGCGCTACGAGAAAATAATTATGAAGATGGTCATATTCGCAAGATAACTCAAAGCGGGGCAGACGGCCAATAATAAAAAATAAAAAAAAGACGCGTTCGCGTCTTTTTTTGTTGAAGTGTACCCTTACCAACGATGAGCTTTTGCATTACTTCGCAGGATGATGTTCGTTTGAGACATCTCTGTATGTCCATTTACTTGGGACTTTGAACGCTTCGGTCTCGTCCAGTTGTGGCGGAATAGTTCTGAATGCTGATCTACGTGATTTTTATCATTCATCATAATCACCTCAAGGATAGGATACTTTCACAAGATATTTGCGGTGAAATATCTCTCTTATAGAATGGGATAAAAAAGAAGAAATACACCTAACACTTTTAACCATACATATAAAAGCAGTGCCTATTCATAAACTACAGAAGGCCACTTCTAACTTTAGGTTAAGCTTCGGATTTATAAAGCAAAAACTGCCTTAGTGGGGACTAAGGCAGTTTTTGCTGGAGGGATTAAACTTCAATAATGATGGGAAGAATCATAGGTCTTCTTTTCGTTTGGTTATATAAGAACTGTCCAAGGGTGGTCTTAATTTCTTTTTTCATAATATTCCATTGGTGAACGTGCGCTTTTTGTAATTGGTTTACGATTTTAGTCACTTGTCGATTAACGTCTTTTAATAGCTGCTCTGAGTCTCTTGTATAAACAAAACCTCGCGAAATTGTATCTGGACCAGACACAATTTTTCCTTCCGTTTTATTTAAAGTAATCACAATAACCAGCATGCCATCTTCCGAAAGTTGTTTACGGTCACGTAAAACCGCGTTTCCAACATCGCCAATGCCAAAACCGTCTACATATACATTGCCTGCAGGGATTTTTCTTGTTTGAACAGCTGTTCCGTCCTTGATGTCAACAATATCACCGTTATTTATAATAAAAATGTTCTCTTTTTCCACCCCGACGGATTCTGCTAATAAGCTGTGGTGATGAAGCATTCGAAACTCACCGTGAATCGGGATAAAATACTTCGGCTTCATCAATGTAGTCATTAGTTTTAGCTCTTCTTGATAGCCATGTCCTGATACGTGCATACCTGTTGCGCTTCCTGAACCGTAAATCACATGAGCCCCGAGTGTGAAAAGACTGTCGACAATACGAGAGATATTACGTTCATTGCCAGGAATAGGCCCTGCTGATAAAATGACCGTGTCTTCAGGAAGAATCTCTACTTGTCGGTGATTTCCACTGGCTAACCTAGATAAAGCGGCCATCGGCTCGCCTTGGCTTCCAGTGCAGAGAATAGCGACTTGCTCAGGCGCAAGTGAATGTACTTCATAAGGTTCAATTAGCATCCCTTCAGGAATGGTTAAATACCCTTTCTCTAAGGCAACTGATACAACGTTAACCATGCTTCTTCCAAGAAGCGCAAGCTTTCTATTCGTTTTAATCGCTGCATCTACAATTTGCTGTACGCGGTTAACATTGGAGGCGAAAGTAGAAATAATCACTTTTCGCTTTGCTTTACGAAAAGCTTCTTCTACATGTTTGCCAACTAGCTTTTCTGAAGGCGTAAATCCAGGGCGTTCAGCATTTGTGCTTTCTGATATTAAAGCCAGTACGCCTTCACTGCCGATTTTCGCCATTTTATGAAGATCTGGATATTGGTCGTTAACAGGAGTTAAATCAAACTTAAAATCTCCCGTATGCACAACAGCTCCTTCAGGGGTATGAAAGACAATGCCGAGACAATCTGGAATGCTGTGATTCGTTTTAAAAAAAGAAAGCGGAATATTGCCTAATGTAATTTCTGACTCTTCGTTGATTTCAATAAGCTCCGTCTCTGCAGATAATTGATGCTCCTGGAGTTTAATGTCAATTAATCCAAGGGTAAGGCTTGTTGCATAAATTGGAAGGTTCAACTGTTTTAAAAGATAAGGAATACCTCCAATATGGTCTTCATGACCATGAGTCACAACCAGTGCGCGAACTTTTTCTCGATTCTCTTGTAAGTATGTAATATCAGGTATGATCAAATCTATTCCTAATAAACTTTCATCAGGAAATTTAGACCCGCAGTCAATCACAATGATGTCATCGTCATATTGAACGGCATACATATTTTTTCCTATTTCATTAATGCCGCCTAAAGCAAAAATGGATAGTGTATTGCTATTTGTACTCACGCTTATTTCCTCCTATATTTTCAAAATAGACACATACAGTTTCTACTCTTAGTATGAGCAGTTATTTCTGGTGCATTCTGTTAAATATGGAGATTTTATTTTTATTTAATAGGAGGAATACAAGCAAAAAGAAAAGAAGGTCATTTTCCTAATACTACCTCTTATTTTCTTTTCATAACTCCATAAAATATAGACGTTACACATGGAGGTGGATGTAATGAGTAAACAAAATAAAAGCAAAAACCAAGGAATCAGCAGCAGTGCAGCTGCTGTCGATAATGTGAATAAAAGTATTTTATCAAACGATATTCATACAGATGAGCTTCAAAAAGCAAAAGTAAGCCGTCATAACAAATAAAAGAATGACAACCAAAAGAGCAGCTTTGAGCTGCTCTGAATAAAATAGAGATAGGGAAGTGAAAAACGTGTCCGAAAATAAAAATTATCATTATAAAGAAGAAAAGGTGTCAACTCCTAATCGTCCTCTTGAATATAAAGAACGCGCAAACGAATCAAAAAGTACACGTCAAATGCTGCGCAGTATTCTCGAATATTCAAGTCGTTATCGTTAACAAATTTTACATATAATCATGGGCATATTTAAAAGGGCTCGTCTCGACAAATATAAGGTATAAAGAACCTTTTTTGAAAAAATATATATTATTTACAATAAATTTAAAAAAATCATAAATGAACCTGCTATAATCCTCTTGAAAAGACAAGCTTTGCAAAAATTTGAGAGGAGCATTTTATATGCGAAAAAAATATACTCGCGTAGGTTATGCCGTTTTAACAATGTGTACAGCTTTATCTATCTCACTGCCTTTTACTACTCATTCAGCATCAGCAGAAAGCGCTGCTGACCCTGCACCAGAAATTAAAGCCTCTGTCGTAAATGAAAATAACGGTAAAAAAATCTTGTTTGATAATACCCATGGTCAAACTGCGGGTACAGCAGATTGGGTTATTGACGGAGGTTTTTCTGATTTTGGGAAAGGACTGGCTGGTAGCGGGTTTGATGTAAAAGAGCTGCGAAAATCTACGCCGATTACATACAGTGACCTCAGTGGCTATAGCGTGTTTGTTGTGCCAGAAGCGAATATTCCGTATAAATCTTCTGAACAAGCCGCCCTTTTACAATATGTTCAGAACGGGGGAAGCGTCTTTTTTATTGCTGATCATTACAATGCAGACCGAAACAAAAACCGGTGGGACTCTTCAGAAGTTTTTAACGGATACCGTCGCGGAGCATGGACAAACCCCCAAAAAGGCATGACAACGGAAGAAGCAACCTCCGATGCAATGCAAAACGTAACAAGCTCTGACTGGTTAGCGAGTAACTTTGGTGTTCGCTTTCGCTATAATGCCATTGGTGATGTGACAGCCAATGATATTGTAGCTCCTTCTCAGGCATTCGGTATTACGCTAGGTGTTTCCACCGTTGCTATGCATGCAGGTTCTACGGTTGCTATTACGGACCCAAACAAAGCAAAAGGAATTGTGTATCTTCCTAAGACAACGACAAAATGGTCAAATGCTGTAGATCAAGGAGTGTATAATGGAGGAGGAAGAGCGGAGGGACCTTTTGCTGCTGTTTCAAAAGTAGGGACAGGTAAAGCTGCTTTTATAGGAGATTCTTCACCGGTTGAAGATGCTACACCAAAATATAAACGAGAAGATACAGGATCTTCTAAAACCACATATGACGGATTTAAGGAACAAGACGATTCTACACTGCTTGTAAATATGGTCAATTGGCTAGCGAAGAAAGAAAGCTATACGTCTTTGAATCAAGTATCAGGACTTCAATTAGATCAGGCTACAGCATTACTTTCGTCGGAAACGCCAAGTCAGTCCACTGAGCCTCAGCCAGAGCCATGGTCAGCACCTACATCAGGCTATAAATGGTACGATACGTCAACTTTTGCATCTGGTTCATATGGTTATAAAGGTGGAACCACACAGCCCCCAGCTGCTAGTGCTTACGTATTGGAACATCAAGCCATTTTACCAACGAGCGGCGTATTCCAAATACGCGTAAAGGTAAGCGGGCTTTCAGCTAACACTACGTACAGCACGTTTAATCTAGGTGCATATAACGGATCGGGAACTCAAATTGCTAAAGTTCAAAACGCAGATGGAAGCTGGCCTTCATCGTATGGATACAGCAGCAATTTTTCAATTACAACGGACGCAGCTGGAAATGGAGAAAAGGTTTTGAATGTCCAATTAAATCCAAGCGCAGCGGGGAGTGCCAATCTTCGCTTACGCCAAAGCGGTACGAATGCATATACAGAAGCTGTAACGGTAGGGAACGTAGCGGTTCAACCATTGCCTTAATAAGAGCGGAAGCAAGCACTTGTGCTTGCTTTTTTATTGTTGTATTCTCTATCTTTGAGCGTTAAAGAAGCGTCAGACGAGAGGCTTATCCATAAAGGAGAAATATGATATCTTAGAAGAAAGAAAGAAGTAAAAGGAGTCAGCTAATATGTCTAAATATAAAGAATTAGAGACGGGTTATCTAATGGATAAGATTAAAGAATACAAAGAATTAATTTGGAGAGTAGGGCCAGGAAGTGAAAGAACTATAGAAGCTGTTCAAGAGATTCAAGGAATGGAAAAAGAGTTAAAAGCACGCAATGCAGAATTTGAAACTACGGATTGGAAAGCTTTTACTCGGGAAATAAAAGAAAACTACGATTTTACTTATTAAGAAGACACATTCATAATAATGTGATAAGGAAAAATGTCTCCAAGTAGAAGGCTTTCTGCTTTCTACTTGGAAACGATAGAAATAGTATGAAGACGATTAAGAAAAATGATCTAGTATCAGTGAAGCAAGTAATCCAAGTGCAGCAATTAATCCCGTAATAGAACCTCCTTCTTCATAGGCCTCTGGCATCATTGTAGAACCTACCATAGCAATAATACCACCGCCGGCAAAAGCAGCAATAGCAGCCATAAGTGTCTCAGATGCATGGTCTAAAAAAACAAAGCCTGTCCATGAGCTAAAAGCTGAAATGAACAAAACAGCTGCCCATAGTAAAAAAATTTTCTTTTTAGAGAATCCGCTTTTCAATAGACCTGTCGTACTGGACAGTCCTTCAGGAATATTACTTATAAAAATAGCGATAACTAGAAGCCAGCTAACGGTTGCATTTTCAAGTAAGCTAGCCCCAATCATAATGGACTCTGGGATTGCATCCATTACGGTTCCTATAAATATAGCAATTCCAGAACTATTCGCAGCCATTTGTTTGGTAGACCTCTTTCTTTTATTCGCTCCTTGACGTGAAATTAGATAGTCTAAAAAAGTAAAAACGACAGCCCCGGCAAGAAAACCAAGGGAAGTAGCTTTTAAACCACCGTTATGAACCGAGTCTCCAAGCAGCTCATAGGTAGATGCTCCGATTAATACACCTGTCCCAAAAGCCATAATATAACCAATTATCTTTTTGCCGATAGGCAAAAAAACTGCTGCTAAAGCACCAAGAAGGACAGCTGATCCTGAAATTCCGCCCCACATCGCAGCTTGCCACATGAAAAATCCCTCCTCATCTCTATTTTCTATGGATACTTTCCCTAAGAAGAGAAAGAAAAAACGTAAAAGTAGAAGAAAGGAATTTTTTCGATTAAGTAGTGGTTTCATTTCGTTATCCTTAAGAAATAGAGTGTTCCGGCACCCTGCGTCTATATCTGTTTTTAATATTCATAAAATTTAAATTATACTGAAATAAAAAACTATTTCACTGAGATGACTGATTTAACAAAGGTAAATGGTTTACTTGAGTGTTTTTCTGAAAAAAACAATTGTATTTCTGAGGGAAATTCATTATCATAAAATAAGTAATTATACAGTCGAATAGCTAAAAATAGAAAAAATAGTTTAGTTGTAAAGGTGCTGGTTAAAAATGGAAGGTTTTAAAAACGATAGCTGTTCCATCAGACACAAAAAGTATCTTTCCTAACAGAGCTATAACAAGTTTAGGAGGAGGAAATGGAATGGCAGACAAAGAGCTAAAAAGAGGCTTAGAATCCCGTCACATTCAAATGATCGCGCTAGGCGGAACAATTGGCGTTGGATTATTTATGGGATCAGCAAGCACCATCCAATGGACAGGTCCATCGGTATTGCTTGCTTACGCAATCTGCGGAATGTTTATTTTCTTTATTATGCGTGCCATGGGCGAAATGCTGTACATGGAACCAAGCACAGGTTCATTCGCTACATTTGGCCACAAATATATTCATCCATTAGCAGGTTATATGGCTGCGTGGAGCAACTGGTTTCAATTTGTAATCGTAGGTATGTCTGAAATTATAGCGGTAGGAGCATATATGCATTACTGGTTTCCCCATTTACCAGCTTGGGTGCCTGGTATTATCGCCATGTTGATTTTAGGCACAGCAAACTTAATTTCAGTAAAATCATTTGGAGAGTTTGAATTTTGGTTTGCGATGATTAAGATTGTAACAATTATTTTAATGATTATCGCAGGACTTGGGTTAATTTTCTTTGGATTTGGAAATGGCGGAGACGCAATCGGGTTATCAAACCTTTGGGCACACGGCGGCTTCTTTGCAGGTGGATGGTCAGGCTTTTTCTTTGCGCTATCTCTTGTTATTGCAGCTTATCAAGGAGTCGAGCTAATTGGTATTACAGCTGGTGAAGCAAAAGATCCTAAAAAAACGTTAACAAGCGCAATTCAAAGCATCATTTGGCGAATCTTAATTTTTTATATTGGAGCAATTTTTGTCATCGTGACGGTATATCCGTGGAATGAGTTAGATTCTTTAGGAAGTCCATTTGTATCTACATTTGCTAAAGTTGGCGTTACAGCAGCTGCAGGTATCATTAACTTTGTAGTTATTACAGCAGCGATGTCAGGCTGTAATAGTGGAATTTTTAGTGCAGGACGCATGCTTTATACGCTTGGTGTAAACGGTCAAGCACCTAAATTCTTTACGAAAATTTCTCGTAACGGTGTTCCAATTTACAGCACACTCGCTGTTATGATTGGGTTAGTAATTGGCGTTATTTTAAACTACATCGCTCCACCGAATGTATTTGTTTATGTATACAGCGCTAGCGTGCTTCCAGGAATGATTCCTTGGTTCATTATTCTTATCAGCCAAATTCGTTTCCGTAAAGCTAAAGGTGCTGAAATGAACAGTCATCCTTTCAAAATGCCTTTTGCGCCTGTAACAAACTATATAACTATTGCTTTTTTACTTATGGTGCTTGTAGGCATGTGGTTTAATGATGAAACGCGTATTTCACTTATTGTAGGGGTTATTTTCCTCGCTCTTGTTGTCATTAGTTTTTACGCATTCGGAATAAATAAGCGTATGATACCTGATACAGAGAACGGTCAAATAAAGAAATAAATATGCTTTTTCATAAGTGAAAGGCAAAACAAAAAAACGGCTGAGAAAAGCCGTTTTTTTGTTTTGTTTAAATGAAAGATACAAGAAAAATGTCATTGTACGCTGATAGTTTGGATAAACTATATTCGTTCATATAACGTAAAGGGAGCGAATGTTATGAGAAGCCACAGATATATTATTAAAGATTCACTAAAAGCTGATGAAGTTGCCCGAGATTTGGAACTGCAGCTGGATATAAACCGAATGTCGGATGTCAGAATCCTTTCGGTAAATGCACAAAACGAAATACTCGTTCAAATGGAGGAGGAGAACGAAGAAGCAGGAGATGTCATTGATGTATTTATGAAAGAGTATAAAACCGCAGAAATTATTGAATAGCATGTAATTGAGAAGAATATTGAGGGGTTTCGTTGAATAAATAAAAAGAAAACACCTTTACTTTTTATTTAAAAAGGAACGCACGAAGAAAACTTCTTGTTTATCAAGAAGTTTCTTTTGTATCTGAACATTTGTTTGTATAGGTAGGGAGAGGTGATGAAGGTGAAAAGAAATGGTGAGGGTCACGTCTTTTTTATTATTCTCGGAGGCCTGTTTATTTTAATAGGCACACTCTTTGCAAATACTTCCGTTTATTTTCTCATCTCCGGATGGATAGCAGCTGTCTGTTGTTTAGGAATCAGCGCTGTACTAAAGAAAGGAAAAACAAAATCAGTCAGTAAAGAGGAGGAAGAATAATAATTTTTATATAAAGATGGAAAGTAAATATATGAAAAGGAAGAATGGATATCCATTCTTCCTTAAGTCATGGTGTGTATGAAATTGTCTTAGAAACGTCCGCCGCCAAGTTGTTGCTCAGCTAATTGTACAAGACGTTTTGTGATTTCGCCGCCTACTGATCCGTTTGCACGTGCAGTAGTGTCAGCTCCTAAATTTACTCCGAACTCGCTAGCGATTTCATATTTCATTTGATCGATTGCTTGTTCAGCTCCGTATACTAATAATTCATTATTATTGCTGCTTTTGTTGTTTGCCATTGTATTCAACTCCTTTCTGTAACGTTAAGTTGTGAACAAAGGAAGAAGAATATGCAACAAACTGATATTTATTTTATAAAAAACGTATTTTTACGTTGTTTGTCCCTCTAGAAGCTTAACGGGAAGGCAGATTTCACGAGGTATATTGCTGAATTCTCCTTCAATTTCTTTTAGTAAAATATCAATGGCTGTTTGAGCAATCGATTCAATGGGCTGTTGAACTGTAGTTAGACCAGGTAACAAAGTCTGACTGGCCTCCGTTCCGTCATAGCCCACGATTTTTAAATCTCTTGGGATGTTTTTTCCTCTTTTTTGTGCTTCCGCAACTACTAAAGCTGCAAGTAAGTCATCACTTGCAAAAATACCATCTACTTCCGGATGTTCTTCGAAAACCTTAGAAATAGTTTCTCGCTGAATGTTGCGGTCAAAGGTATTTGAAATTTCATACGTGATAGGCTGTTTTCCGTCCTTTTTCATCACGTTTTCATAAGCTTTCCTTCTTAAGTTAGCTGGAGTTTCAAGTTTAAGGGGGCCGTTAATATGAACAATATGCTTACAACCTTTTGAAATGAGCAATTCCGTGGCTTGTTTTCCTCCAGAATAGTTATCAGAAGATACGGTAGGAATATCTTTCGATAAATAATGATCCACTGCTACCACAGGAAGACTTTGACTTTCTGAATCAAAAATACCTCTATTATAAGTAACGGCAATAACACCATCTACCTGATTTCTAATGAGCATCTCTACATATTTTTTTTCTTTATCAATTCGATTAAGACTGTTACAAAGAAGTACTTTGTAGTTAAGAGAAGCACATATACTTTCAATGTGAAAGGCTAACTCTCCGAAAAAAGGGTTGCTCGTTTGCGGGACAATCATACCGATTAAATTTGTTCGCTTATTAAATAATGAACGCGCAATATCATTTGGGAAATAATTAATTTCTTTCATTGCTTTATAAACATTTTCTCGCGTTTCTTTGCTTATGTAACCACGGTTATTTAATACACGAGAAACGGTAGTCGGTGAAACACCTGCAATTTTTGCTACATCACTAATTTTGGCTTTCATCTAGTTTCCTCCTAATTTCTCCAAAGCATTGCTTTTATAGTATATATCAGACATGTAAAAGCCTTAAAATAAATGCAATCAAGCAAGCAGCTTTCCAGTCGTTACGTTTTATTTTAATCGATAAAAATCTATGTAAGAATTGTAAACGGTTTATTAAACAATTTAAACATACCACAAAGCCCACTTTTACACCTAATACAATCTTTTTGCAATATAAAGTATGAAACCGGTTGACATATGAAACCGGTTGACATAAAATCAAATTGAAAGTGCTTTCATTTTGTTAGATAAAAGATTTTATATCTTAAGCTAAAGGGGTAACTAAAATGAAAAGTTCAAAAAGTTTATATTGGAAGCTGAGTGCATATTTTTTCTTCTTCTTTTTTACGTGGTCGTCTAGCTACTCTTTATTTTCTATCTGGTTAGGGCAAGAGATTAAGTTGAACGGATCAGCTACAGGCTTAATCTTTTCTGTAAACGCTATCTTTGCTTTGTGTATGCAGCCTTTGTACGGATATATATCTGACAGGATAGGTTTAAAGAAACATATTTTATTTTTTATTAGCTGTCTTTTAGTGTTTGTAGGACCATTTTATATTTTTGTTTATGGACCTTTGCTTCAATACAATGTGTTGATAGGAGCTATTATTGGAGGCTTATATTTAGGAGTAGCGTTTTTGGCGGGCATCGGAGCGATTGAAACATACATAGAGAAAGTCAGCCGAAAATATAAATTTGAGTACGGAAAATCTAGAATGTGGGGGTCATTAGGCTGGGCTGCAGCTACATTTTTTGCAGGACAACTATTTAATATTAATCCCCATATTAACTTTTGGGTGGCATCTGTTTCAGCGGTTATCCTAATGGCTATTATTTTTTCTGTAAAAGTAGAAATGAGCAGCTATGAAATGGAAAAAGCTGAATCCGTCACGCTGAGAGATGTAGGTAATTTATTCTTATTGAAGGAATTTTGGTTTTTTATGATTTATGTTGTTGGCGTTACGTGCGTGTATGGGGTATACGATCAGCAATTTCCTATCTATTATGCATCTTTGTTTCCTACTGAATCGATAGGTAACCAAGTATTTGGCTACTTAAATTCGTTTCAAGTATTTTTAGAAGCTGGAATGATGTTCGCAGCACCGTTTATTGTAAATAAGATCGGTGCAAAAAATAGTTTAATTTTAGCAGGATTTCTAATGGGGTTTCGTATTATTGGGTCAGGGCTTGTTGTTGGTCCAATTGGAATATCTTCGATGAAACTTATTCATGCATTAGAACTTCCTATTATGCTCATTGCCATCTTTAAATATTTGGCAGCTAACTTTGACACGCGCCTATCTTCTATACTTTATTTGGTTGGATTCCAATTCGCTTCACAAATAGGTGCTTCAGTTCTTTCACCTATAGCCGGAGGATTATATGATAGCGTAGGTTTTTCCCGTACCTATTTAATTATGGGAGGTATGGTTTTGGTATTTAACGTTATTTCGATGTTTACACTACTAAACTCTAAAAAACACAAGTTTATGAGAAAAGATGTACAAGAAAAAACGCAGATTATATAGGGGGATATGATGATGTTAACGATAAATAAAATCGAACAAGCTCAACATTCATTAAATGAAGCAGAGAAAAAGGTAAATCATCAATACCGGTTAGGGTATCATATTATGGCGCCAGCGAACTGGATTAATGATCCGAATGGGTTGGTTCAGTATAAAGGAGAATATCATGTTTTTTATCAACATCATCCATATGACGAGAATTGGGGACCGATGCATTGGGGACATGTCAAAAGCAAAGATCTTGTTCATTGGCAGCATTTACCGATTGCTTTAGCTCCTGGAGATACATTTGATAAAGATGGATGTTTTTCTGGAAGTGCCGTGGATAACGAAGGAGAGCTTACGTTAATTTATACAGGACATAATTATATAGACAAAGAGCTGGATACTTTTTTTCAAAACCAAAATATAGCTGTTAGTAAAGACGGCATTACCTTTGAAAAAGCAGAGACCAACCCAGTTATTGCTGAGCCGCCAGCAGATAGCTCTCATCATTTTCGGGATCCTAAAGTATGGAAGCACGAAGATTTCTGGTATATGATTCTAGGAAACTCAACAAAGAAAAAAGAGGGACGTGTTATCTTATACCGATCTTCAAATCTACGAAAATGGGAATATGTTGGTGTTCTTGCTAAAAGCGATGGAGATCTAGGGTATATGTGGGAGTGCCCAGACTTCTTTGAGTTAGACGGAAAGCATGTGTTAATGATTTCTCCTCAAGGGATAGAAGCAAAAGGTGATTCTTATCACAACCTTTTCCAAACAGGATATTTAGTTGGAGAATATAATTATGAAACCAATACATTTCATCATGGGTCATTTACTGAATTAGATTACGGCCACGATTTTTATGCTGTTCAAACGCTTTTAGATGATAAAGGGCGGCGAATTGCAATTGGCTGGATGGACATGTGGGAAGCTAATATGCCAACGAAAGAGGATGGATGGTGCGGTGCGCTAACGCTTCCGAGAGAACTAACTTTAAGAGAGGATAAAGTGTTAATGAACCCCGTCCAAGAGCTTACATCACTTCGGAAAACTCAGTATAATATGCTAACCAATAAAGCTCTTTCTAACAGCTATGTAGTAGAAGTAAATGAAGACTTGCTAGAGATACAAGCTGTATTTGATTTAGCGGACTGCCAAGCTTCATCGGTAGGAATAAAAATTCGTGGAATAAACAACGAAGAAACGCTTATGTGTTACAACCTTAATGAGCAAAAGCTATTGCTTGACTGTACTTACTCGGGAAAAGAAGATGGAGTGAGGAAAGTAGCGTTACAAGCAGGTGAGACACTAGCTTTACGAATATTTGTGGACCGTTCTTCCGTTGAAGTATTTGCAAACGAAGGACAAGCGACCATGACGAGCCGTATTTATCCAAAAGAAAGCAGGCTCGGAATTGAGTTATTTACTGAAGGAGGAAACGTAATCGTAAAAGAGTTAACGTATTGGAATTTAAAAGATATTTGGGGGTAAAATACAGAGGAAGAAGTATATTAATACTTCTTCTTTTTTGAGCATTTAATAGCCCGTCAACAAAGTGGAGGTATATAAATGGATAAGGCACTTTAGATTAAAAGCACGAGCAAATACGATATAATAGTAAAAGAGATAATGAATGAAAGAGAAACTGTCCTGCTCTAAGATGCCCAGAAGAAAGTAGGACAGAGAAGGGCTACTGCGCTTATAAAACAACGATCAGTAAAGAAAGAATTATGTTTTAAGACACAAAAAGAAAAGGAGATACGATGACTAATCAAAAAGAAACAGGATGGAATTTACGTAATAGCTATGCGGAGTTACCAAACATCTTTTTTACGCCTCTTGATCCTAATCCAGTGAGTTCACCTAAAATAGTTAAATTTAACGACTCTTTAGCCGCATCTCTAGGGTTACAAAAAGAACAGCTGCAAAGCCCAGAAGGAGTTAGCATTTTGGCTGGAAACAGTGTCCCAAAAGGTGCTTTCCCGCTTGCACAAGCTTATGGGGGGCATCAATTTGGTCACTTTAACATGCTAGGAGACGGCCGGGCTATGCTGATAGGGGAGCAAGTTACGCCTTCGGGTGAGAAAGTAGATCTTCAGCTTAAAGGCTCAGGCCGAACTCCGTATTCCCGCGGAGGAGACGGTCGTGCAGCTCTAGGACCTATGCTGCGTGAGTATATTATTAGTGAGGCCATGCATGCTCTTGGTATTCCGACTACTCGGAGCCTAGCAGTCGTAACAACAGGCGAATCCATTGTTCGTGAAAAAGAACTGCCGGGGGCGATTTTGACGCGTGTAGCTTCCAGTCACCTTCGTTTTGGCACATTTCAGTTCGCTGCAAAATGGGGAACGGTCGAAAACCTTCAAGCTTTAGCTGACTATGCATTAGAACGTCACTTTCCCCATATAGAAAAGAATGAAAAAAAATATTTATCATTGCTTCAAGAAGTGATTAAGCGTCACGCTACCCTAGTTGCCAAATGGCAGCTTATTGGTTTTATTCATGGCGTCATGAATACGGATAATATGACAATTAGTGGAGAAACAATTGATTATGGACCATGTGCATTTATGGATACCTATGATCCAGAAACTGTATTTAGTTCAATTGATGTACAAGGGCGCTACGCTTATCAAAATCAACCAGGCATTACAGGGTGGAATCTTGCGAGGTTTGCTGAGGCTTTATTACCGCTATTGGATCAAGATATAGAAAAAGCAGTTGAAATAGCGCAAAGCGCCGTGACGGAATTTCCAAAATTCTATCGGGAAAACTGGCTGGCAGGTATGCAGGCTAAACTTGGGCTTTTTAACGAAGAAAAAGAAGATGAAGCATTATTCCAAGAGCTTCTTACAATAATGAAAACCTATAAAGCTGACTATACAAATATGTTTCGTGCATTAACTTTCGATAAGCTAGAAAATAGTGATCTGTTTAAAAGCAAAGAGTTTGCACAGTGGCATGAGCTATGGCAGAAAAGACTAGGTAGACAACAACAATCTAAAGCGGATTCACAAGAGCTTATGAAAAATAATAATCCGGCTGTCATTCCTCGAAATCACCGAGTGGAAGAAGCGTTAGACGCAGCACAAAAAGAAGACTACAGCGTCATGGAAACCCTTCTTGAAGTGCTTTCTAGCCCATATGAATCTCCGGGTCAGCCAGAGTATTGTACACCGTCTGCTCCGTCTAATCAGCCTTATCAAACGTACTGCGGAACTTGATTCATTTAAATAAGAACTGCTATTTAAAAACAGCATAAATGATATCAAAAAGAGCTCTTTATAAAGAGCTCTTTTTGATTTTCTGAAAAATGTATTATTGATTATTAAAATGATAACGATTTCTCGTGAAAAGCTACATAAAATTTAACAGGATAAAAGAATCAAATTGAAAAGTAATCATCTAATTCTTTTGTCTCTTATTATTGCCAATAGGAACTATTATATAATAAATTATTCCACTATTTCACAAAAAATACATTAACGATATTTTTTTGAAAATGGCTTACTTTAACAGCTGTAGAAGAGCTTATAAAAAATAGCAGGTTAAATATGATGAGGAATTTGCCCATTTAATCAAAAAGTTGAAGGTTTAAGACTTTATAACCAAATAAAAAATACAAGGGGAGAAAAATGAGATAATCACTCCATTTTACCTATTTGACTTTTCAATATTATGCAAGTAATCTTGGAAAGGTAATGGAACCGGTTCTGTTATTTCGCCAGATTGATATTACTTCTCGATACATAGAAAATGAATTGCTTGTGAGTGACACAAGAAAAGGTATTATACAAAAGGGAGAAAAACAGATGAATATTAAGAAAATCGCAAAGCAAACTACAGCTTTATCTTTTGCTACAGCTCTGTTAGTAGGTGCTGGATCTCAAACATGGGCTGCTGAAAGCAATCATAAAGATACCAACAATAATTATGGAGTTTCCCATATTACGCGTGATAACATGCTGAAAATTCCTCAGCAGCAAAAAAGCGAACAGTTTAAAGTTCCAGCTTTTGATAAATCAACAATCAAAAATATTGCCTCTGCAAAAGGGTATGATAAATCGGGCAATTTAATTGATTTAGACGTATGGGACAGCTGGCCTCTGCAAAATGCTGACGGAACAGTAGCCAACTATCATGGTTACCAAGTTGTATTTGCACTAGCAGGTGATCCGAAAGATGCTGATGATACATCTATTTATGTGTTTTATCAAAAAATCGGTGAAGATTCGATTGACAGTTGGAAAAATGCAGGAAGAGTGTTCAAAGACAGTGACAAATTTGTACCGAATGATCCTCATTTGAAAAAGCAAACACAAGAATGGTCAGGATCTGCTACTTTAACATCAGACGGAAAAATACGCTTATTCTATACTAACTTTTCAGGTACAAACTATGGAAAACAAACCTTAACAACAGCTCAAGTAAATGTATCCCAGCCAAGTGGAGATACGTTAAAAATTGAAGGTGTTGAAGATCATAAATCCATTTTTGATGGTGATGGTAAAAAGTATCAAAATATTCAGCAGTTTATTGACGAAGGCGCATATGGTTCAGGAGATAATCATACGTTGAGAGATCCTCACTATGTAGAGGATAAAGGGCATAAATACCTTGTGTTTGAAGCAAACACAGGAACTGAAGATGGTTATCAAGGTGAAGATTCCCTTTACAATCGAGCTTACTACGGTGGAAATAATCCATTTTTCCAATCAGAAAAAGAGAAATTACTTCAGAGCTCTAATAAAAAGAAAGCCTCTTTAGCAAACGGTGCATTAGGCATTGTTGAACTAAATAACGATTATACCTTGAAAAAAGTAATGGATCCACTGATTACTTCAAACACGGTGACAGATGAAATTGAACGCGCAAATGTATTTAAAAAAGATGGGAAATGGTACTTATTCACAGATTCTCGCGGATCTAAAATGACTATTGATGGTATCGGCCAAGATGATGTATATATGCTAGGGTACGTATCAAATACGCTGACAGGAAAATACAAGCCGCTAAATGATACAGGACTTGTTTTACATATGGACCTCGACCCTAATGACAAAACGTTTACGTATTCACATTTTGCAGTTCCACAAGTGAAAGGAGACAATGTCGTAATCACAAGTTACATGACAAACAGAGGCTTCTATTCAGAGGAACATTCTACTTTTGCTCCTAGCTTCTTGTTAAATATTAAAGGATCAAAAACAGCTGTTGTGAAAAACAGTATTTTACCACAAGGGCAATTAAGTACGGATAAATAATTTTTAAAAACGAAAGAAGATGGCGACAACTGCTGCTGTTTTCTTTCGTTTTATTATTTAATCAAAAATGTGCTGTAACCGCAGCGGTGATTAAAATAAAAAAGCAGTATCTACATTAATAGTTATTTAAAGAAAATGAAACATTCAGACAGACTATAACTTTAAGAATGAAACCGGTTGACATGCAGGTTTGACTAACTTAATATATTTACATATAATGGTTTGAAGCGTTTTCATAGATTAGTATGACATGAGGGTACTTGTAGATGAAATAGCTTGTAGTAGTAGGGAATGATCATTTCTTTGAAAGAGAAAATCCCAATCGTGAACTGAAAATAAAGAAGGTGCTTCTAATGAAACGAATTGATAAGGTATACAATCAGCTGTTGAGTAATTTTCAAGAGTTTACAGAAGTGGAACTTTTACATAAACAAGGAAGCTCAGCGATTGAAATTGCTGAACAGTTAGATTTAGAGAGATCTAATGTAAGTCTTGAACTTAATAAACTTGTCCGCATGCAAAAAGTAATCAAAATTAAAATGTTCCCCGTTCGCTACGTTCCGCTAGAGGTTGTCGAAACCATTTGTCGTCAAAAGTGGGATACGAATAAGATGGAAGTAGAAAAACTAGAGCAGCTATCTAATGTGGGAAAAGAAGAAGCTCTTCCTGCTAATCCTTTTGAATTAATGATTGGAGCTACAGGCAGTTTGAAAAAATCGATTTCTCAAGCAAAAGCTGCTGTTCTTTACCCGCCTAATGGATTACATATGCTGCTATTAGGTCCCACGGGATCGGGAAAATCTCTTTTTGCAAAACGAATCTATCAATTTGCCTTATATTCAGAGAGGCTAAAAACAGATGCCCCGTTCATTACCTTTAACTGCGCTGATTATTACCATAATCCTCAATTACTTCTTTCTCAGTTATTTGGTCATAAGCAAGGGAGTTTCACTGGAGCAACTGAAAGTAAAGTAGGTTTAGTAGAACAAGCAAATGAAGGGATTCTCTTTATGGATGAAGTACACCGGCTTCCTCCCGAAGGCCAAGAAATGCTTTTTTACCTCATTGATCAAGGTACGTACAATCGCCTAGGGGAAACAGATCACAAGCGAACGTCTAAGGTATTAATTATTTGTGCTACAACTGAAAATCCCGGTTCAGCCTTACTGCAAACTTTCTTAAGAAGAATTCCGATGACTATCCATATTCCCTCATTAGAAGAGAGGTCTTTAAAAGAAAAAATTCGCCTCACCACGTTTCTTTTAGAACAAGAGGCTAAACGAATTAATAAAAAGCTAAGTGTCCACATTGATGTATTAAATGCTTTAATCCACACTGAAAAATTCGGGAATGTAGGGCAGTTAAAGTCGAATGTGCAGCTCGTTTGCGCACACGGATTTTTAAATAACCTTGATAGTAAACATATGGTGGAACTTACAGTGCGAGATCTGCCTGATGATATTAAACGAGATTGGATTTCGAATAGTAAAAATATGGAGCGCAGCAAAAAAATTTCTGAATATGTAAACCTTAAAACGATTATCTCCCCGGCTATGGAGAGCCAAGAAATAAAAATGGAGGAAGACGTATCATTTAATTTATATCAGTTAATAGAAGAAAAAGTAGATGTTTTAACAAAAGAAGGTTTATCTCAAGAAGACATCAATCAGTATATTCTTACCGACATTCATTTGAATGTTCGGAGCTTTTTTAATCAAAAAAATGGCCAGAGCTCTAATTTAATGAAATTCGTAGAAGACGATGTGATTCAGCTTACAAAAGAATTAAAACAGTTGGCTGAAAAAGAATTGAACTGTAAATTTGATCGCAGGTTTATTCATTTTTTAAGTATGCATATGGAATCCTTTTTAAAGCGAAAAAAACAAGTAGACGTATTAAATACAAAGGAGATAGATGAAATTCGCGAAACATATCCAAAAGAATATGCGGTAGCACTGCTTTTTAAAAATCGAATTGAAAAGTGGTTTAACATTAGCGTGCCGGAAATAGAAGTCATTTATCTCACAATGGTTATTCAATCGATTCGAACGTTAGAAGAAAATAAACGAGTAGGGATTGTAGTTGCTGCGCATGGAAACAGCACGGCAACTTCTATGGTTGAAGTTGCTACGGAGCTTTTAGGAAGCACTCCTATTATAGCTATTGATGTGCCTTTGACGGTATCTCCGGTTGAAATTGTAGACAGGTTAATCCAAGGAATTAAGAAAGTAGATGAAGGAGAAGGCGTATTAATGCTTGTGGACATGGGCTCGCTTGCCATGTTAGAAAGCAAGTTGGAACAAAAAACAGGGACTAAAATTAAAACCATCAGCAATGTGACGACGTCTATGGTGTTAGACACCGTTAGAAAAGTAAATTATTTAGATTTAAATTTATATGCCATATTTGATTCGGTGCAAAAAGACTTTATGGAATTTATAGATAAGCAGCAGCACGTGTTTGGAAAAAAGAAAGCACTTGTTTCTATTTGTACAACAGGAAGCGGTACAGCAAAACAATTAGAAAAAATCTTAACGATTATTTCACGCAAAGTATCTCAAGAACCTATTAAAATTCTAACCGTTTCTTCTATTAAATTAGCAGCAAACATTCGAGAAATTCAAAAAGAATATGAAATTGTTGCAACAGCAGGTACTAAAAATCCAAGGATTGATGCGCCTCATGTATCATTAGAAGTCCTCATTGAAGGGCAGGGAGAGCGAATACTTCAACAGGCAATTACAAAAGAAACGATACGCTATGATGACGAGAAAACCGAAGCGAATATTGTGGTGCGCGAACTTTGCGAAGAAAACTTGCGAAAGTACCTTCTATTTATTAATCCGTACCTCATAAGTGAGATTCTGTTAGAGTGGTTAAGTCATGTACAAGATGAGTTAGAAATGGAATTAAGCAACACTGTTATGATTCGAATTGTGATGCATACAGCCTTTGCTTTAGAAAGAATGATAAAAAATGAACCTCTTACTTTTCCAGAGGATGAAGAAATCACTCATCAGTTAGAAAATATTTATCAAAAAACGGAAAAAACATTACAAGCCGTCGAAAAAAAGCTGAAACTTACCTTAACAAGAGATGAAAAATTATTTATTGCCACCATTTTTGCGGATGAAATGTAAAAATCATATTATAATTCTGAGAAACTAGTTTGATTTATATGCCACTAGTTTCTTTTTTTATCCCACTTTTTAAATAACAGAAAAACCTGTATTAAAACGCATGACGTTTTGATACAGGTTTGTTTATTTTAAGAAACCTGTATCAACAACACAGAAAAAGGTATTGAAAAATAAATGAAAGCGCTTAATACTCTTTGTTGGCACGATACTTGCAATAAATAAGTGTAGAACGTAAAAGAGAGGAGCAAGTGTACATGATTTCAGTCATTATTAGTGGACATGGTGATTTCGCGCCAGCGTTAGAGGGGTCTTCCAAAATGATATTTGGTGAAGAGAATCACGTAGTAGCCGTACCTTTTCTAAAAGGAGAGGGTATCCAAACCCTTGAAGAAAAATATAAACAGGCACTAGAGGAAATGCCCTTAGAAAATGAAGTGCTTTTTTTAGTCGATATTTTCGGAGGTACACCCTACAATGCGGCTACTCCATATATCCTTAAAAATAAAACAGCGGATATGGTATCCGGAGTTAACTTGCCTATGCTATTAGAAGTGTTAGCCATGAGGGAACACGTTACATTAAAAGAGATGCTAGGAAGATTAAAGCAAGTGAATGAAGAAAGTTTTCAAGTGTGCAGTGAACATTTGGAGAAAATCCAGCAAGCAAACCAAATCGGAGAGGATGGATTATTATGAAAATCGTTTTAGCAAGAATTGATGACCGCTTTATTCACGGGCAGGTATTAACAAGATGGATCAAAACAAATGCAGCAGATCGAATTATCATTGTTTCAGATGAGGTGGCAGCGGATGAAATGCGAAAAACGCTTATTCTTTCTGTGGCCCCTTCGAATGTAAAAGCGAGCGCTGTCTCGATTTCTAAAATGACAAAAGCATTTCACAGCCCTCGTTATCAGGATACAACAGCCATGCTGCTGTTTGAAAATCCCGCAGACATTGTCGCTCTTGTTCAAGCGGGCGTACCTATTGAGACAGTAAACGTAGGCGGCATGCGTTTTGCTAATGACCGAAAACAAATCACTAAATCTGTAAGCGTTACCGAAAAAGATATCGATGCTTTTGAGAAACTGCAGGAACTAGGCGTAAAGCTTGAGCTGCGCCAATTACCTTCAGATTCTAGTGAAAATTTTATTCAACTACTGAGAAATGAAACAAAAATCAAATAAGGAGATGAGTTTATGTCTTCCATACAAATTATTTTATTATTAGTCATTGCAGCGGTAACTGGCATCGCAAGCGTGTTGGACGAAGGGCAATCCCATCGTCCTCTCATTGCCTGCACATTAGTAGGCTTGGTGCTTGGAGATTTAAAAACCGGCATTATTTTAGGTGGAACACTGGAATTAATGGCTCTTGGATGGATGAATGTTGGATTGGCGATGGCACCTGATACGGCTATTGCTTCTGTTATTTCAACTATTTTAGTTATCACAGCTGGTCAGGGTATTGGTGAAGGCATTGCGGTAGCCATAGCTTTAGCAGCTGCAGGGCAAGTGCTCACCATTTTTGTTCGTACCATTACAGTATTTTTAATTCATCGAGCTGATAAGTATGCGGAAGAAGGAAATTTTAAAGGAATTGAAATTATGCATATTACTGCTATGGGTTTTCAAGCTCTCCGCGTTATGATTCCAACTTTAATTGTTACATTAATCAGCGTAAGCGCCGTGCAAACTTTCCTCGGAAATATTCCGGAAGTTATTACAAAAGGCCTGCAAATTGGAGGAGGAATTATCGTGGTCGTAGGATACGCCATGGTTATCAATATGATGAACATTCCTCATTTAAAGCCCTTTTTCTATATCGGGTTCTTATTGGCGGCATTTACAGGGTTTAACCTGGTAGGATTTGGAGCGCTGGGTCTTTGTTTAGCACTTCTTTATCAGCAAGTAATGCAGCAGCGAAATCAAATGCAGCCGGCAGGCGTTCCCGCAGCTACAGGGAGCGAACAAGTATATGATGATGACGATGATTTAGATGCCTAAACGGCGAACTTAAGGGAGGGATAGAGATGGAAAATGAAAAAAGATTAACGAAAAAAGATATCTTTAGCATGTTCATTCGTTCGAATTTTTTACTCGGTTCATTTAACTTTGAGCGTGTTCAAGCAATGGGCTACTGTTATGTTATGATTCCAGCAATCAAGCGCTTATATGGACCAGGAGCTCAGCGAAATGCAGCATTAAAACGTCATTTAGAATGGTTCAATACACACCCATGGATTTCCGCACCTATATTCGGCGTCACGGCAGCAATGGAAGAAGAAATGGCAAACAAAAAAGATTTTGATGAAAAAGCTATCAGCGGAATGAAAATTGGATTAATGGGCCCGCTTGCTGGTGTAGGAGACCCTATTTTCTGGGGAACGCTTCGACCAGTTCTCGCAGCCCTAGGCGCATCGCTTGCGTTAGGAGGGAATATTGCCGGGCCACTGCTGTTTTTCATCTTAATTAATGCAATTCGATTAAGTACAAAATATTATGGATTAAAATATGGCTACTTAAAAGGAACAGAAATTTTAAAAGATTTAGTAGGCAATCGAATTCAAAAACTGACAGAAGGTGCATCCATTTTAGGACTCTTCGTAATGGGAGCGTTGGTTTCGAAATGGACCACTATTAATATACCAGTGGTTGTTTCTAGGATCAAAGATGATTCTGGTAAAGTTGTGGTAAAAACCGTGCAAGACGTACTTGATAGTATTCTACCGGGGCTACTTCCTTTAGCGCTAACTTTATTAGTAGCATGGATGCTTCGAAAAGGTACAAATCCGCTGCTTATTATTTTCGGTATTTTCTTAATTGGTATAGGAGGTTATTGGATAGGCTTTTTAGGTTGATAAATAAGAGGAGTCATCTATTCTTCTAACATCTGCTGGTGAAAATGTTTTACATAACCAGTATGCAAATAAAGGAGGAAAGGAAGATGAAAAGAACCGTTAAAAAGTTATTGATGATTGGAGTCGCTTGTTCTATAAGCTTGTTTTCTGCATGCCCTGTATTAGCTGATAATACAGGGTATTATCAAGAAAAATACCGGAATCAATTTCATTTTTCTCCAGAAGCGAACTGGATGAACGATCCAAATGGAATGGTTTATTATAACGGAGAGTATCACCTTTTTTATCAGTATTATCCTTACGGTACCACTTGGGGGCCTATGCACTGGGGGCATGCAGTTAGTACAGATTTAGTGAAATGGAAACACCTGCCGATTGCTCTTTCTCCAGACGAGAACGGAGAGGTTTTTTCAGGCAGTGCCGTTATCGATTGGAATAATACCGCAGGGTTTGGAAAAGAAGCAATGGTAGCTATCTTTACACACTCGGGCAGCAAAGGACAAGTGCAAAGTCTAGCATACAGCAAGGACAGCGGAAGAACGTGGACCAAATATGAAGGAAATCCTGTTATGCCGAATCCCCCAGTTCCTGACTGGCGCGACCCAAAAGTGTTTTGGCATGACCAAACCAAGCAGTGGGTGATGTCTTTAGCTGCTAAAGATAAAATTATGTTTTATACATCACCTGACTTGAAAAATTGGAAATACGCAAGTGAGTTTGGACCTGATGGAGGCATCCAAGCAAACGGTCAAAGTAGTGCCTACTCATATACTTTATCCGAACAAAAAGGTCAATCCTTTGCTCTAGAGGGAGAAATTACGCTTGTAGAAAAGAATGGACGCGCAGGCGCAGGCGGTCTTGTTTTTCGTTCTAATAAAGACGCAACAAATGCATATACCGTCAATTTAGATGCTGAAAAGAACCTCTTAACACTTAACAAAGTAGAGAAAGGAAACGTAACGACCGTTGTTTCAAAGTCGATGAGGCTTGATACATCACAAGCATATCATGTAAAAGTAGAAGCAAACAGTCACTACTTTAAGGTATTGCTAAATGGCAAACAGGTTCTAGAAGGCAGTGATGCATCTTTTGAAAATGGTCAGTTTGGATTAACAGCATGGAATTCCACAGCTGTCTTTCGTCATGTTAAATTTACGAATCAATCTAATTTTATAACCAATCTATCTAACTGGAAACCTATTACTGGAACGTGGAATGATACTGCTGCTGGAAAACTTGGTAAATCTGACAGCGATGGATATATCATAAGTGAAGAACAGGGAGATCAGTTCATTTTCAAGTCAAATATGACATTTTTAGATGCAAATGGTTCAGGTGCACTACTCTTTCGAGCAGACGCGGAAGCCAAAAACGGATATATAGCTAGCGTGGATGCTTCTAAAGATACAGTCAAACTAGTAAAGCTTCAAAATGGCATTTCAACTGTCCTTGCCGAAACAAACGAAAAAATTGATACGAGCAAATCACATCAAGTAAAAGTAACTGCATCGGGAAATAAACTTGATTTGCATATAGACGATAACTTCACCCTTACTGCAAAAGATGAAACTTTTTCAAAAGGATTGTTTGGACTACACGTTAATCAATCTTCAGTCCAGTTTCAAGACGTTAATATGACCAAGTTTATTGATACGGATGAAAAAGAAATTAAAAATAAAAGTTTTGAAACAGGAGATCTCACCGGCTGGAAAACGATAAAGGGAAATGCATTCACAAACGATCATGTAACGGATGCAACCGCAAATTGGAGCGGTCTTTTTGAACAAAAAGGAAAGTATCATTTATGGGGTTTTTCTGATAAGCAAGATGGCGATAATGCCACTGGAGAATTACATTCGTCTTATTTTAAATTGAGCGGCTCAGGTGAAATCAATTTGTTAATGGGAGGCGGAAACGACCCCACAAACCGCTATGTCTCCTTAGTCAGAGCATCTGACGATAAAGAATTGATTCGTCAAGCGAATACAAAGTTTGCAGATGAAAAGTATCAGCCCTACGTGTGGGATGCTTCTAAGTATATAGGAGAAGTACTGTACATTAAAGCCGTTGATCAAGCTGTAGGCGGATGGGGGCATATTAATCTAGATGATGTTAATGTATTTAATACAGAAAAAATGCCGGATAAAGTAGACAGTGTAGCAAAAGAACCGGAGGAAGTTAAACAAAGGGAAGGCGGAGAGCTTTCAGATTGGAATACTGTGTCAGGAGAATGGGTGAAATCAACTCATGGAAGCAACGGAGGGATTTGGGAGTGTCCTACTTTACTTGAACTGCCGGTTGATGGAGACAGCACAAAGAAAAAATGGGTGCTGCAGGTCAGCATCAATGATGGAGCGGCAGCTGGAGGTTCAGGTATGCAGTACTTTGTTGGTGATTTTGACGGAAAAACATTTAAAAATGAAAACCCGCCAGAGGAAGTGCTTTGGACAGATTATGGTGCCGACTTTTATGCTGCTGTAGATTGGAGCGGAGTTGAAGGAGATAACGGAGAAAAGTATTGGCTAGGCTGGATGAGCAACTGGCAATATGCCAACAATACCCCAACTACTACTTGGAGAAGCTCTATGTCAATCCCAAGAAAAATAGAACTCACCAACACAGCAAAAGGGCTTCGTTTAAAACAAATACCTGTTTCAATTGATTCAATTCGCAATAAGCAAGAAAAAAAGGTGTTGAAGAATCTGATGGTTACTGAAAACAAAAATCTTCTTTCAGGCATACAGGAAAACAAATATGAAATCATTGCAGAATTCGATGTTTCAAATACAGATGCACAAGAATTTGGTTTTCAAATTCAAAAAGAAGGCAGTGAAAATACAAAAGTCAGCTATAACGTAAACAAGCAGCGATTATTTGTTGACCGAACAAACTCTGGAAGTTTTGATTTTGGTGAAAATGTGAAAGACAAACACTCTGTTTCCATGCTTCCAAAAGACGGAAAGGTTAAGCTTCATATGTTTGTAGACCAGTCATCTGTAGAAGTATTTGGTAATGACGGCACTGAAGTAATAACAGATCAGCTCTTTCCAAAGCTTTCAAGCAATAAAATAAGGCTTTATAGCAAAGGAGGAGGTGTAAAATTGAATTCTCTAAAGATGTATCCATTAAAATCTATTTGGAATAAAAGTCCTGTTGATACAAACTTATCAGGGTGGAAAAGCATTAGCGGACTATGGGCCGATACGATTAATGGAAAACAAGGACGAAGCAAAGAAGATGCCTTTGCTTTATCATCAGAAAAAGCAAAGAATTTTATATATGAGGCAAAGATAAAGGTGTTAGCCGATTCTGTTTCAAATTCTACAGGAGCAGGAGCGCTAGTATTCCGTTCGGATGAACAGGCAAATAACGCTTATGCTGCGAATGTAGATGTGCTTAATAATCAAGTAAAACTCATTGCGTTTAGAGACGGAATAGGCAAGGATCTCATTATTTACGATGATGGGGGAAAGTTGGATTTAAAGACAAATACGGATTATCGCTTGAAAGTAACGGCTGAAGGAGAACACATTCAAGTTTATCTCGATGATAAGCTTGTGATTGATGCAGTGGACCATACCTTTTCAGAAGGCTATGCGGGGTTGAATGTGTGGAATTCTACTAGTTTGTTTAATGAAGTGAAGCTTGAAATAGTGGATTAAGGGATTGTGAAAGCTGCCGTTTACTAAGGCAGCTTTCTTGATCAGTTTATAGTAATTTTTCTAGGGGGACTAAGAAGCTGAACGCACTTCTTCTCTTAATTCATAATAACTAAGCTTTTTCTCAATGACTACAAACAGCCTTTCAAAGAAAAAGCAAAGAATCCAGTAAATAAGTGAAGCGACCAGATACATTTCTAAATATCTATACCCATCATTGGCGATGACCTTAGATATCGCCATAATTTCAACTACTTTTACCGCAAAAGCAAGAGAAGTGGCTTTAATTAAACTAATAAAAATGTTTCCAAGGTTAGGAATAGCGGCTACTAAAGATTGGGGGAAGATAATTCTTTTAATAGCTTGAAAAGTAGTCATTCCTATTGAATATGCAGCTTCAAATTGACCACGGTCAATGGTTTGAATAGAAGAACGGAATACCTCTGATTGATAAGCAGAGGTATTTAATGTGTACGCAATTAAAGCATAAATTAAAGGTGAAATAGTATCCCCACCTAAGTGCCATCCTTGAGTCTCATTTAGAAATTCTATAAAAATAGGGATTCCGTAGAAAAATACATAGAGCTGTACGAGCAATGGAGTGCCTCTCATAAATGAGACGTATATAACAGCTATTTGCTTTAGCAGTGGAATTTTATATATTCTGCATACCGCAATGAAAAGACCAAAAATACTTCCTAACGCCATTGAAATGATCGATATTGTTAGTGTTAAAGGCACACCTTTTAAGACTTCAGGAGTTTGCTCCAAAGCAAATCGCAAATCAATAATAGGCAATCATGTTCACTCCTTTACTAGTGCAGGTTATTTAGAGATGCTGACCCTGCCTTTTTTAAGATGTTTCTCTAAATAACTGACTATGATTTCAATTACGATACACATGCTCCAATAAACAAGTGAAATCGTAACATAAATTTCAAACATTCCTATTCCATAGTTGTTGCCCAAAATAAGGCGAACTTGCCCCATAATATCAATAATCCCAATGCTAAAAGCAAGTGCAGTATCTTTTAATAATGAAATCGTAGCATTTCCTAAATTAGGTAGTGCTGCTACAAACGCTTGAGGAAGGATAATTCTTCTTAAGGATTGAAAATAGTTCATGCCTATACTATACGCTGCTTCGAACTGCCCTTTATCAATCGAGAGATATGCTGAACGAATAACTTCTGATAAAGGAGCGGCAGTATGTAAGGAAAAAGCAATCACCAAGAAAGTGATGCGACTCCAGCTGTTAATGTCGATATGGACAAGGAGCAGCAGCTGAGGAAGGCCAAAGTATACAAGAAACAGCTGAACAAGCAGCGGTGTACAGCGCATAAAAGATAAATAGATGGTAGCCATTTTAGAAAGAACAGGCTTTTTTTGAATGCGTATCAGGGCAATCACGAAACCTAAAAGCAACGAAAAAAGTAGAGAAAGGCCTAACATAAATAGTGTTAAAGGAAGTTTATCTACCACTTGCCACAATAGTTTTAACCAATCATGAAAATCAGTACTAATCATATCTCACCCCGCCTTAATGATGAATTCTTATACTCATTTAATCTTGGAAATTGAAGTTTTGCTGATTAATATACTTTAAGTCTTTAAAGAAATTTACTTTAAACCATTTTTCAGCCAAGTTTTCTAGCGTCCCGTCATTTTTTAATTTGACTGTCGCTTTATCAATTTCATCAGCAAGTTTTTGATTATTTTTATTAAAGACTAACCAAGTTGGTTCTTTTGATACAATGCCTCCTACTTTTAAATTTAATTTGAGCTGTTTTTGTACTTCGTTAAATGTTGTTACGTTTAAAAAAATAGCATCCGCTTTACCTTTATCCACTAACTTTAAGTTTTCTGCCGTAGAAGGGTTATCAATGCTTTCTAATGTTAAAGGCTTAGTGGCATGTTCTTTGTTATAAGCATTCAAAATAGCGCGCAATCCACCTGTAGCAGATACGGGTGGAAACTTTTTATCTACCATATCGTCAAGTGTTTTGATATCATTCCGTGATTTTTGTGTCACTAAGGCCGTTAAAGAATAACCATATTCATGTGCAGGATAAAGAAACTTTTCTTCACGTTCAGGGTTTTTAAAGAACCAATTGATGGCGAAATCATATTTTCCTGTCGAGACACCTACCAAATTTGTTTCTTCTTCCCCAAGCGTATATTCAAATTTGTATTCCGGAAGCTTTTTTTCAAGCTGTTTTAAATAATCCATATCATATCCAATAGGCTCATTCTGGTCGTTCGTAAATAGAAAAGGCGGATTTACTTCATCACTCAAAGCAACTTTGACTACTTTTTTATCGCTATTTTCTGAGCTAGAGCTTTGAGAGCATCCTCCTAAAGCCATAATAAGTCCAATTGCAAAAGCTAAAGTAAAGTATAATTTTTTCATCGTTTTATTCCTCCCGATACTAATTTCTGTGTGACGAATAATAAAAAAGCACCGAAAAAGCTGCTAAAAAGCTTTTTCGGTGCCATTGGTGATCCAGTAGGCAGTGAACATATACTTACTACTACAATAGAGGAAGTATATTCTAACAGTAAAAAATTTTTAAATAAGATTTGGAATTCCATAAACTATATATTACCGATAGAATTAATATGAATTATATCGATGTATTCCTGTTTTTGTCAATGTCATAAATGCAAAGAAAAGTATTCTTGCTTAAGTAATAGAAAGCTATTCACTATATAAGAATAAGAAAAGAGAAATCATAAGTTATACAAATCATCTTTTAATTGAGTTTTCTTATATAAATCTTTTATTATTCCTATACTGAAAATTATATTAAAAATAAACATTGACAATTTTCGGATAATAAAGTTAAATTAATGTAAATAAAACTTTATAAAAACAACTCTTATCAAGAGCGGTGGAGGGACTGGCCCTTTGAAGCCCGGCAACCCAACAATACACGTATTGTTTTGGTGCTAAATCCAGCAATGTGCATATTATGTGCATTGGAAGATAAGAGAACCGATCGTAAACTATCGCTTCTCTTAATCTTTAAGGGAGGCGTTTTTTTATGGAGAAAATAAAGGAGAGAATAAAAACATGAAAAAAGTAACAAAAGCAATTGGACTTACTTTAGTGGCAGCATCGCTGTTGGTGTCAGCAGCCTGCAGTAAAACAGAAGCACAAGCATTAGATTCGAAAAAGATTACAATCGGTGTAACGGGTGGACCTCACCAGCAAATTGCAGATCAGGTGAAAAAATTAGCCAAGAAAGATGGTATTGATATTACGGTAAAAGTCTTTAATGACTATAACACTCCTAATACAGCATTAGATCAACATGATTTAGATAGTAATAACTATCAAACCCTGCCTTTTCTAAAGCAGCAAGTGGAAGATAAAAATTATAAGATTACAGATGTGTTCAAAACAGTAGCATTCCCGATGGGTATTTATGCAAATAGCTTAAAAAATGTTAGTGAGCTCAAAAAAGGAGACAAAATTGCAGTACCAAACGACCCAAGCAACGAATACCGCGCGCTAAAACTATTTGAATCTGCAGGAGTTATTAAATTAAAAGATGGTGTGAAAACAACGGCTACTAAAAAAGATGTTGCTGAAAATAAGCTTGATCTTCAAATCGTAGAACTAGAGGCGTCTCAACTTCCTTCTCAGTTGGATGAGGTAGCTGCAGCAGCCATTAATACAAACTTTGCAATGGGAGCGGGTTTATCGATTAATGATGATGCAATCTATCATGAAAAAATAAAAAATAATCCATATCCAAACTATTTTGTTGTCCGTACAGAGAATAAACAAGATAAAATTATTGATAAACTAGAAAAATATTATCATTCAGATACAATTCGTACATACATAGAAAAAGAATTTAAAGGTTCTGTTGTACCGGCATTTTAAGGAGGGGTTAGAATGATTGAACTGAAGAAAACTTCTAAAACCTATAAAGTGAACGGAAAAGCGGTAGAAGCTGTTAAAGATGTTTCGTTAACGATTAATAAAGGTGAAGTATTCGGTGTTATTGGATATAGCGGAGCTGGAAAGAGCACATTAATTCGCTGCATTAATTTATTGGAAAAACCGACTTCTGGAGAGGTCATCATTGATGGAAAAAATCTATCAAAGCTAAGTAAGCAAGAGCTGCAGAAAACGAGAAGGAAAATCGGCATGATTTTTCAAGGCTACAATTTATTAAAAACGGCAACAGTTTACGACAACATAGCGATTCCATTAAAGCTAGAAGGCGTAAACAAAAAATTAATTCAGAAACGCGTAGAAAAATATTTATCAATCGTAGGACTTTTAGATAAACAAAATCATTATCCTTCACAACTTTCCGGCGGACAGAAGCAGCGTGTTGCTATTGCTCGTGCGCTAGCGCATGAACCTGAGATTTTATTAAGCGATGAAGCAACTAGTGCACTTGATCCCGAAACGACCGAAGCCATTTTGAGCTTACTGTTAAAGATTAATAAAGAGCTTGGATTAACAATCTTTTTAATCACGCATGAGTTAAATGTGGTACAACGCATTTGTGACCGAATTGCAGTTATGGAAAATGGATACGTCGTAGAACAAGGTACAGTCGTTTCCCTTTTTACTAACCCTAAGCATCCGACAACAAAGCGCTTTGTAGAATCTGAAAATACTTTCACTATTCCGTCTGAAATAATGGCGTCTTATCGCAGTACCGGTAAGCTGGTTTCTTTGCACTTTGTTGGAAATGAGCTTTCAGAAGAACCAGCTTTAGCTTTAGTTTCTCGGAAATTTAATGTATTGCCAAGCATATTAGCAGGGGGAATTGAACAGCTAAAAAACCACACTCTTGGTAAGTTACTCGTTCATTTACGTGGTGAAAAGGAAGAATATGAACAAGCGATTACATACTTAACAAATCAAGGCGTAATTGTAGAGGAGGTAAACTAAATGGCTGCTTTCTTTAATGAGTGGGGAAGTGTAATTTGGGAAGGTTTATTACAAACCGCTACGATGACCATTATCTCGTTAATTATTGCCATCATCATTGGTTTACCAATGGGAATTTTTTTAGTAATGACAAGACCAGGTGGGCAAGCTGAAAATGTGTGGGTATATCGAACGTGCAACTGGATTATTAATATTATTCGATCCATTCCTTTTATCATTTTATTATTTTTCATCCTTCCATTCACTAAACTAGTTGCAGGTACTACAATTGGCGTACAAGGTGTTATTGTCCCTTTAGTTGTGTATACAGCCCCTTATATAGCTAGGTTAATGGAATCTGCATTACTTGAAGTAGATAAAGGTATTATAGAAGCTTATCAATCAATGGGAATCTCAACACTAAAAATTATTTGGTATGTTGTTGTTAGAGAAGCACGTTCAGGTATTATTCTTGGGCTGACAATAGCTACTATTGGTCTTATTGGGGCGACGGCGATGGCAGGGCTTGTTGGAGCAGGAGGGCTTGGAGACATTGCTTTTCAATACGGACACTTACGTTTTGAGCCCACTGTTATGTATACAACCATTTTAATTTTGATTGTTATTGTTCAGTTGATACAGTCCTTGGGGAATTATTCAGCAAGGAAATTAAAAAAAGACAGCTGACTATAAAAATAAGAAGCTCACGCATTCTAGGTGCGTGAGCTTCTTATTTAAATGGAACAAATCTTTAGTTCTTCTATAACTAACGGGTGAATGACAGATAATTGTTCATCACTATTTCCGTTGAGTGCTGAATGGTTCTAATGGATTTATAGCAGAAGCTTTAGAATTTCCTTTTCTTACTTTAAACCACGAGTAAATTAAACTGACTATACATACTGCTAATATTGCCCAAGGAAAGTAACCCGTTGGGAGCGGCTGACCAGGTTGAACCATAGCCCAAATAGGAAGGCTAATACTTACTAATCCTAAAATTGGAAAGATAAATTTACGATGAAATGGCCATCTTTCTTTTTTATTAAATATAACAGCTAAGTTAAGCATTAAATAAATTAGTAGAATAGGGATGGTACCTAGCGTGCTTACGTAACCAAATCCAACGACCCAATTTTCACTGAATATACCGAAGAGGATTGCTAGCACTAAACCTATTCCCATAATTAATGTTAAAGTTCCAATCGGCGTTCCCCATTTAGATACCTTTGAAAATTTGGTAGAAATTAACCCTTCTTTAGAAGAATTAAAAGCAATTCTTGAAAAGGCATTTAAGCAAGCAATGGACATCCCCACAATGCTAGTAAACCCAGCGATAATCGCAAAGATAGCAAGTTCATTTAAATACCTGTTTGCCAATTCCATAAATGGATTTGAACTTTTGCTTAGAGCAGAAGCACTATTAGAAAACCCTTGAATCACACAATATGTGACAAATATATAGAAGATAGCCATAATTGCAATACTGGCTAAAACAGCTCGAGATGTATTACGTTCTGGATTTTCTGTTTCTTCTGCCAGTGCTACAGAGTTTTCGAATCCAATAAATAGATAAACAGCTAAAGGGAAACCTAAACCAATTCCCGCGAGTCCACCTTTAATAGAAGATAAATGAAATGGTTCTAAAGATAGTGGTTCAGGAGGATAGAATAAAATCAAGATAGAAACAACTAATAGAACAATAACTTCTATTATTAATGCTACAGAAGCAATTTTTGTAGAACGATCTATTCCGACTATTGTCAATCCCCATATGAATAAAGTTAAAAGAATCGTAGGAATAATCCAGTGAATATGAATTCCGTATAGCGCTAGCGAATCGGCTGTCCAACCACCTAATTCAATAAATGCTGAAGCGGCAAGAAAAAATGTTCCAACTATAAATATGATTGCTGAGGCAGTTCCAACTACGCTGCCAAACGTCATACCAATATATTTTACAAGTGACCCGCTCGAGGGATACTTCTTAGAGAAGTTCGTTAGACTTAACCCGACCATTGCTACTGCTAATGCGGCAATTAATAATGTGAGGGGAGAGCCGGTACCTGTCGCTAGAAAAATAACTGGTAATCCATAATAAATGGCTGCTGCTGGAGCAATTTGAGCCAATGTAGAGTTTACTGCATCAAATAATGTTAGTCTTTTTTTCGGAGCTAATTGTGACGTTATCTTAGTACTCATATTTTTCCTCCACCGTATAATAAAAAGGATTTATCTACAATAAGAGGCTCTTTCTCAATGAATAAGAGAGTAGGAGCCTCAGGTTGACCATTTAGCCAATATTTTAAGTCTGAATTTTTTATGTTTTAGACGTAGCGGTTTCCTTTGAAAAGTAATGATGATACTGACGTCCCGGGTGATGATCCGGCAGCTGATCGTATCCGAATAAATTTTTCCGAAAAGAACCTGATTCATATTCTTTCCGTACAAGGCCGCGTTCTTGCAGTAGAGGAACAACATATTCAACAAAGTCTTCAAACGTACCAGGAGATACAGCATAAGCAATGTTAAACCCATCTACATCCGTTTCATCAATCCACTTTTCCATCTCGTCTGCAATTTGAGCCGGTGTTCCAACGGCTACTGGACCAAGGCCGCCTATTCCTACGAAATCAGCCACTTCCCGTATGGTCCACTGCTTGTTTGGATCAATTTTTGTAAAGGTCTCAATAACAGATTGAATTGCATCGCTTTGTATATACTCTATTTTTTCATCAGGAGCATACTCGTCAAAATTGATGCCAGTCCATCCTCCTAAAAGTGCCAAACTGCCTTCATAGCTAGTATGCTGTACGTAATCATGGAATTTGGCTTTTGCTGCTTCTTCAGTTAGCCCAATAATGGGTGTAAATACAGAAAGGACTTTAACTGTCTCAGGGTCCCGCCCGCTGATTTTGGCTTCTTCACGTATTTTTCGAACATAGTTTTTTGCAATCGAAGCTGTCGGCACGCTAATAAACATGAGTTCAGCGTGTTTCAAAGCAAATGCTCGCCCTTTTTTAGAAGCGCCCGCTTGAAAAAGAACAGGGGTTCTTTGCGGAGATGGTTCGCATAAATGAGCTCCTGGAACTTTATAATATAAACCATTATGTTGAATATCATGAACTTTATTAGGATCTGTATATACCTTGTTAATTTTGTCTACAGATACAGCATCGTCTTCCCAACTTCCTTCCCATAGCTTATATACCACTTCTAAATATTCATCCGCTATTTCATAGCGTTCATCATGGCTTGTTTGTTGATTCAATCCAGTGTTAACAGCGGCACTGTTTAGATAAGAAGTAACAATGTTCCATCCTATACGTCCTTTTGTTAAATGATCCAAAGTAGACATACGTCGTGCAAATATATAAGGATGTTCATAACTTGTGGACACTGTTAACCCGAAACCTAGATGTTTTGTTGCTTGTGCCATAATGGGAATTAAAAATGCAGGGTCATTAACTGGAAGTTGTGCTCCCTGGCGTACAGCAGGATCGCGTGAACCTTGATACACATCATAGGTTCCTAACACATCAGCAAGAAAAATGGCATCAAAGTGTCCTTTTTCTAATACTTTAGCTAAATGCGTCCAATATTCAGCATCTTTATAAGTAGAGGATCTATCATCAGGATGTGTCCATAGTCCAGGAGAATAATGTCCGGCGCAATTCATTTCAAAAGCATTAAGGTATATTCGTTTTTTAGTCATATCCATTTCTCCTTATTGTTTTTGTCTTTTAAAATTTATAGAGTTATTAAGAATAATCAGTAGGTGTCGGGTATTCTCCTGTTAACACCCAACGTCCAATGTTCTTTCTTTTATACTCAATTGGATTATGGAGAGAATGAGTACGTACATTACGCCAAAACCTGTCAAAATTATTTTTTCTTGTAGCCGAGCGGGCACCCATTACCTCGAACATACTGCTTGTAACGTGTAAAGCAACCTTTGTTCCGAATACATTTGCTGCCCCTGTAGCAAGAACCACTTCTCCACGCTCTTCTGCAGATACGGCTTTGTCTTTGGCCCAAGCTTCATCCAGTTTTTCTCCTGCTCTTTCTACCAAGGTGACAGCAGCTTGAATATCAACCCAAAAATCACCATAGCGACGCTGAATAAAAGGATCTTCAACAGCTTGTTCATAATCACTCAAATACCAGGGACGAGACTTTTCTCGTGTATAACGACGGGCTTCTTCCAATGCCCCTTCAGCACTTCCAACAAAAACATTTGCTAATACAATTTGAGATATAATAGCGTCAAATGTAGAGAATGCAGTCCGTTCTGAATCTGTTAAGTTGATAATTTCTTCAGCATGTATGATTACATTTTTAAAAGTAACTGAGCCGCTATCTGTTTGTCTTTGACCCATACCGTCCCAGTCGTCGTTTATCGTTATGCCTGAACGTTTAGTTGGAACTATACCTACGTATGGTTGACCATTCTCTTCCCATAGAATTAACAGACGGTCAGAATCTTGGGACCCTGTACTAAAGGTATTACGTCCGTTTAAAATGACTGTATCTCCTTCTGTTTTTCCTTGCAAAGTAGGTTCAATTGGATTAAATGAATTTCCCCAAAACCAATTATGGGCAGCAGATTCTGTATAATAATATTTCTTTTGCTCATGAGATCCGCAAAAGTGGGGAGTTGTTAAGTGAAGAAAGTGATACCCATATAAATGTGCTAATGCAGCATCGGTTTTGGCTAGTTCCCGAACAATGCGAAGCACAACAGACCAGCTTTGACCTTCGCCTCCGTATTTAATAGGAATTAAAACCTTAAGTAAGCCGCTGTTACGAATGGCATCTTTTTGTGCTTTTGCCGTTCCGCCTGCTTTATCGCGTTCAGCGGCATCTTTAGCAAACCCTTCAGCGAGTAAAGAAGCTTTTTTTATGTAGTAAGAAGATTCTTGTACAGTTGCATTTGTCATTTGTTTTCCTCATTTCATTTTTAAAATTTTAATACTTGTCTACAAAACAAAAGAGGCTCCTCAAACGCTATGGATACGTTTGAAGAGCCTCCGGTTGACCAGACGGCCTGATTAATATGAAGTCTATATTAAGTTAATTATTCCTATTTGTAAAGTCAGTTTTTTGGGTAACATAAACATTTTGGTTAGGTTTTTTAGACTTTCTATCTAATGCTCGATTGAGGCACTCAAGTACAGCCAGCACAAATAAAATATGTAATCTCAAGGTTTAAAAATACTAAATTGACAGTCAAAAAGATGTTTGGTATATTTTTCAAAAGATTTAAAATTCTTATTGGAATTATCGGATTTAAAAATGTTTGTTAAACCTATAGCGGAAATAGAACAGTCGACCAGACGAATGGAGACAAAAATGACGGGGATTACCTCAGATTTTTTGTCTTTTTTAGTGGCCGCAGATTAACGCCATATGTTTAATACATCACAAATGATGGAGGTAGAGAGAGAAATGAAGAAATTTGTATGGCTTTTTGCATTATTAGCAGTGATTACTGTTGTGGGAGGGTGTGGAAATAAAGAAAAAGCATCTGGCCAAAATAGTGACAAGAAAGAAGATATAGTTCTTAAAGTGGGAGCAGCTTCCACGCCGCATGCCGAAATTTTAAAGTATGTGGAACCCGATTTGAAAAAAGAAGGTATAAAGTTGGACATTGTAAATATTAAAGACGGCATACAGACAAATGAACAAACAGCAAATGGAGAATTAGATGCCAACTATTTTCAGCATACGCCATACTTAAAGCAAACGAATAAAGACAGTGGATTAAATCTTGTCAACGTGACAAACGTTCATATTGAACCGTTTGGAGTGTATTCTAAAAAAATAAAATCAATTGATGATTTATCCAAAGGAGCAAAGGTTGCTGTTCCTAATGACCCGGTGAATTTTTCACGTGCACTAGAGCTATTCCAGACTAATGGAATCATTGAATTAAACAAGAAACCTAGTGGTAGTTCTTATACGGTTGAAGATATTTCAAAGAATAAAAAGAAGCTAGACTTTGTTGCAGTAGATGGTCCGCTCCTTGTCCGCTCTCTTGATGATGTAGAAGCTTCAGCTATCAATACGAATTACGCTCTTGAAGGCGGATTTAAACCAACTAAAGATGCGTTAATTATTGAAAAGAAAGAGTCTCCTTACGTGAATATTTTAGTGACTACGAAAGAGAAAAAAGATGATAAAAATATTCAACGTTTAGCAAAAGCACTTACGACAGACAAGGTTAAAAAGTTTATTAATGACAAATATGATGGCGCAGTCGTTCCAGCTTTCTAAGTATAGGAGTAAAAGAGAAATAGGAATGACAGTTTGAAAGAAAAGGAGGGGTTCTTTTGATAAAGTTTCAACGTGTTTCAAAAATATTTGAGAGTGGTTCAAAGAAAGTTGAAGCCCTCAAAGACATTGAATTAACAATACAAAAAGGAGACATATTTGGGGTAATTGGATTAAGCGGGGCGGGGAAGAGCACACTGCTTCGAACGATTAATCTGCTGGAGTACCCGACGTCAGGTGAAGTGATCGTAGATGGAGAAAACTTAGCAACGTTGTCTGAAACGGAGCTAAGAAAAAACAAAAAAAGAATCGGCATGATCTTTCAACACTTTAATCTATTAAATTCAAAAACAGTGTTTGAAAATATAGCAATGCCCCTTATATTAAGTGGAAAACCAAAAAAAGACATAAAGCTACGTGTAGAAGAACTTCTTCATTTTGTAGGTTTAGAAGACAAAGCTGGTGTATATCCTGATCATCTATCAGGAGGTCAAAAACAGAGAGTGGGCATTGCGCGTGCATTAGCAACGAACCCTTCTATTTTATTATGTGATGAAGCAACTTCGGCATTAGATCCGCATACAACAGAATCTATTTTGAAATTACTGAAAAGAGTTAATGAAGAATATCAAATTACGATAGTAATAATTACACACGAAATGGAAGTCATTAAGCAAATTTGTAATCGTGTCGCTGTGATGAAGGACGGGAAGATTATTGAAACAGGAAATGTATTTGATATTTTTTCAAGTCCACGTACTGAAATTGCTAAAAATTTTGTCCAGTCGGTTGTTCGAGATGACATTCCACAAAACGTGTATGAATTAGTTCAAACTACAAATTCAAATCAGAAGATTTTTAAGATTAACTTTCTCGGCAGTAATTCGGGTCAATCTGTAATTTCAACTTTATCTAAGCGCTTTAATGTACAGGTGAATATTTTACTTGGAAATATTACAGAGTTACAGGGGATTCCATTTGGTCATTTAATTATTGAATTAATTGGCACACAAGAAGAAATAGATCGAGCTGAACTATATGCACTGCAGCAAAATATAAAAATAGAAGAGGTGGTTGAGAATGTTAGAAGTAAGCCAAGAGTTGATATTAGCGGCTTTGTGGGAAACACTGTACATGGTTAGTGCTTCCCTGCTTTTCGGGGCTTTAATTGGAATTCCTTTAGGAATTCTACTTGTTGTAACACGCAAGGGTCATATTCTTGAAAATCGAGTTATTTTTTCAATTTTAAATCCTATTGTAAATATTTTTCGTTCGATTCCGTTCATTATTTTACTTGTAGCGATCATCCCATTTACAAGGTTCATCGTCGGAACGACTATCGGTACAACGGCGGCTATTGTTCCGCTTGTTTTACATATTGGACCTTATATGGCTAGACTCGTTGAAAATTCTTTGCTTGAAGTAAATGAAGGTATTATTGAAGCAGCGCAAGCGATGGGTGCTTCTAAAACTCAAATTGTATTCCGTTTTTTAATTCCAGAGGCCTTTCCCTCTCTTATTTTAAGCTTAACAACTGTCACAATTGGGTTAATTGGAGCAACGGCAATGGCCGGTGCTATCGGAGGCGGAGGGCTTGGCGATTTAGCTATTACTTACGGCTATCAGCGCTTCAGCACGATTACTATTGTAGTCACCGTCGTGCTTCTTATCATTATTGTTCAAGGTATTCAATCTTTAGGGAACATCATAGAACGCAAGATTAGAAGAGTGTAAAAACGTATTAGAAGCAAGCTTTTTAAAAGGGGAGTTATAAATGAAAAAACCGATATTTCTGCTTCTGCTGTTGTTCATCCTCGTCATAACAGGATGTTCTAATTCCTCATCCAGTGCCAATAGTAAAGAAGCTAAAATTAAAGTAGGCATTCGAAGTTCTGAACTTAGGACGTGGGAATTTATAAAAGAGAAAGCAAAAAAACAAGGCCTGGATATAGAACTTGTGAATTTTTCTTCAGCTTACGATCCTAATCAAGCCTTAGCTGAAGGAGAAATAGATGTAAATGCGTTTCAGCACGTTGCTTATTTAGACTCATTTAATCAAAAGAACGGAACGGATATTGTGCCAATTGGAACGACCATCATTGCCCCTCTAGGTCTTTATTCTGAAAAATATAAATCATTAAAAGACATTCCAAACGGTGCTCAAATTGCTGTTCCAAATGATCCTTCCAACTGGGGAAGAGCACTAGTTTTACTGCAAGAAGCGGATTTAATTACAGTGGTCGAAGGCTTTGACGGTAACGGAGGAGAGGATAAAATTAAAAGCAACCCTAAAAATTTAAAGATTGTTCCCGTCGATTCTGCAAGCACTCCCCGCGTTATGCAAGATACGGCGGCTTCCATTATTAACAACGGTGTAGCTGTGGAAGCGGGTCTAAGTTTAAAGGACGCACTCATTCATGAAAATAAAACAGCGAAGCCCTATATTAATGTCATCGCTGCAAGAAAAAAAGATCAGGATAAAGTGTATTTAAAGAAGCTAGTAAAAGTGTATCAATCCAAAAGTACGGCTGCCTTTATTAAAAAAACATACAAAGGAAATTATATTCCGACGTTTATTAGTTTGAAAGAATTGAATACGTACAAAGACACGTATAAAACAAAATAAGTACAAAATAGGAGTGGGAAAATGGCCAAGGAACGAAAAATGAAACTTGCAGCATATTTGATTGGCACAGGTATGCATGTAGCTTCATGGCGTCATCCTGATTCAAAGCCTGACGCAAGCATCGATGTTTCTGTGTATCAAAAGCTTGCACAAACCGCTGAAAGAGGAAAATTTGATATCGCCTTTATTGCCGACAGTTTAGCAGTAAATGCAGAGTCGCACCCTCAGATTTTAAATCGATTTGACCCTATTGTAATCATTACAGCAATGGCAGCAGCTACTGAAAAAATTGGCATTGTTGCCACATCTTCAACTACTTACAATGAACCTTATACACTAGCGCGTCAGTTCGCCTCTGTCGATCATGTAAGTGGAGGAAGGGCGGGCTGGAATGTTGTGACGACAGCAGATGCAACAGGTGAAACGGCGTTAAACTTTAACCGTGATACTCATTGGGAACACGATCACCGTTATGAACGTGCGGAAGAATTTATTGATGTTGTTCAAGGGTTATGGGATTCGTGGGAAGATGCTGCCTTTTTATATGATAAAGAAAACGGAGCGTTTTTTGATGCTAAAAAGGTACATGAACTTAACTATAAAGGTAAGTATTTTTCTGTAAAAGGGCCGTTAAATATCGCTCGTTCCGTCCAAGGACAGCCCGTTATCGTTCAGGCCGGTTCTTCTGAGCCGGGACAGCGCTTAGCGGCAAGAACGGCAGAAGTGGTATTTGCTCACCGAGATAACATAGAAGAAGCCAAAAGCTTTTATAAATCCCTTAAATCAAGGCTTTCTGAATACAATAGAACAGAAGCGGATTTACATATTCTTCACGGTATTTCCCCTATTGTAGGAGGAACAGAAGAAGAAGCGGTTCAAAAATACAGCGATTTACAAAAGCTAGTGAATCCATATGAAGGATTAAAGTTCGTTTCTGGGTATATGGGGAACGTGGATTTTACCAAGTATGCCCTAAATACTCCTGCATCAGAGGTGGAATTTCCAGTCGTGAATGGCATTCAAAGTCAGTTTGATGAGATGCTAAGAATTATAGCAAGGGAAAAACTTACGGTAGGAGATCTTTATACGCGATTTTTCGGTGCTGCAAGGAAAGATAACTTTGTAGGAACCCCCATTCAAATTGCGGACGAAATGGAAAGATGGTTTCAGGAAAAAGCAGCGGACGGATTTATGCTGCAGTTTCCTTTGCTTCCATCTGGCTTAGATGATTTTGTAAATCTTGTTGTACCAATCTTACAAGAGAGAGGTTTGTTTCGGTTAGACTATGAAGGAAGCACATTAAGAGACCATTTGGAGCTTAAAAAACCTGGAAATAAGTTTGTTGATGAAGGTGTAAGGCCGATCATGTAGAAAGAAGCAAAATTATTTTGTTTAAAGGTAAATCCGAACGATTAATAAATTTTATTAATCGTTCGGATTTTTTGTTGTTGTGGTGAACGCAGGTTTCATGTATGTAGGTGCTTCTAGCTGTTGATTGGAGGGCAAGGCTCATCGGCTGCCCGCGGAAAGCGAAGTCTTGCACGGAAATCCACAGCGGTGTAACAAGCGGTTCAGCTCATGTATCCAATTTGTCCGTCTTTAGATTCGTTTGATTTAGGTATGTCTCAACCTCTTTTTTTGTGGATTTAATTGGTTAAGAAACAAAAGTTTAGCATATGATAAATATCTTACTAGTCTAATTAATCGTACATTTTAGTTCTTAAAAGGTCTTTTGAAAAATCCTCATAAAAATATGATAAAATCGGATAGGATATATATTTCGAGGAAGGAAAGTGTTTTTTATGATTATTGGTAACGAACAAGATTTAGAAAGTTTACGCAAAATTGGACGCATTGTTGCACTTGCGCGCGAAGAGATGAAAAACCAAGCAAAAGCAGGCATGACAACAAAAGAGCTTGATATGATCGGTAAAAAAATATTGGATGAACACGGTGCTATTTCTGCACCTGAAAAAGAATATAATTTCCCAGGTGTAACGTGCATTAGTGTAAACGAAGAAGTGGCTCACGGTATTCCCGGAGACCGAGTATTAAAAGATGGCGATTTAGTCAATGTGGATGTATCTGCCGTACTTGATGGCTATTATTCAGATACGGGTATTTCATTTGTTATTGGGCAAGACGAAGAAAAAGAAAAGTTGTGCCAAGCTGCAGTAGATGCATTTTGGGCAGCCATGAAAAAAGTAAAAGCTGGTTCAAAACAAAACCAAATTGGTCGTGCTGTATCTAACTTTGCACATCAAAACGGATATGCTGTTATTGAAAACTTAACGGGTCACGGTGTGGGCCGCAGCTTGCATGACGCTCCTAACCATATTTTAAACTATTATGATCCAATGGATAAAGCCCTTTTGAAAAAAGGCCTTGTTATTGCTGTAGAGCCGTTTATCTCTATGAAAGCTGATCATATCATTGAACGCGGAGACGACGGCTGGACGTTTGTTACACCTGATAATAGTCTTGTAGCACAATGTGAACATACGATTGTTGTAACAAACGGTGAACCGATTATTTTAACTGAACTATGAGGGTGCAGCATATTACCCCACGCACCTGCTAATTTCTAAAGATTTTATTAGCAAAAGCTACCTCACTGCAATGATCGTTCATTGCAGTGAGGTGGCTTTTTTCAGGAAAACTTAAAATGTAACTTCTTATTCAAGTGGTCTGCTCCGCATCAAGTAGACACTAGTAAAAAACTACACAGATATTTCGATGTTCATTAATCAATAAAACTCCCTTCGTTCGAATAATAGACAGATATTATATACTTTGTTCTCGGAACCTGTGTTTACACGTTACCTGTTAAATAACGATGGATAGAAGTAAACACTTTTTCTCTTATCAGCTCTTTTTCATTAAATAAATGATGTTTTCCATTCTCTATAAGTTCAATATCTATATTTGGAAACTTCTTCAGTAAGAAACCAACATTATACCTCCAATCCACTGTTGTATCTTTTTTTCCTTGAAGGATGAGAATAGGAATAGGACTAGGGCTCCCTTCCTTAATTAATTCATTCCATCTTATCAAGGCTTCTACCCAACCGAGGGGGAGCTGATCATACTGTAACGGATCATTCTTCACAAAATGCAAAAACTTTGAATCTGATGAATTGTTTCGAATTATCCTTTTCAAATTCGTGGTGAACACTTTTAAGAACTTTATACAAATGGTGATTGCATTCCAGTGATAAGGACGAACGAGGGGACAGACAAGGACCGCCTTTCGAACCTGAGATGCTTCATGGTTATTCAGTATATAATCGACTGCAGCAGCAGCGCCAGTACTATGAGCTACAATATAGATAGGTAGAGAGCTTGAAGACAGGTGTCTACGCATGACTTCTCGAATACTTTCTACATAGAGAGAAAACTCCGATACGGCTCCTCGTTCTCCTGTTGACAATCCATGTCCTGGTAAATCAAATGTCAACACATGAAACCCTTTTTGAATCAAAAAACGAATAACCGTACTTAGTACTCCAGCATGATCATAATAGCCATGAAGAAGGAGTATATGAGCTTTTATCTGTAAGGGACGAAAAGATTGGATAAACAACCGTTCATGAGCAACCGTTTCAAATCCGTAGCGATACATTAGCCCCTCTGTTGGAAGATTGTAAAACTCACTGTAACGTTTCATATTTTCAGCCATGGGGCGTGAATCGTATGTAAAAGGAAAATGCTGATCGTTTTGAATATCTTTAATAACTTGTTTCATATTCCACCTCTGTATCTCAGTAATTTATCTCATCGAATAATATTATATTCCCCATTTAATAACAGAAAATGAAGAACCAAATGATTGTATTAGAGAATAAAAAGTTTAAGTAAGTTTGAAAAGCCCCTAGATTTAACAAAAATCTAGGGGCTTTTATTTTTTGTAATCAGCATGGTGAACTATTAATACAGGTGTACATTAAATATATTATTCCCATAATTAAACTGATCGTTAGTCTTTAATTTATATATCGTAGAGAAAGTATGCGTGTCTATTATTGGTTAGATAAACCGTTTTTCATTTGGCTTCTACTCTTCATTGTTTGCATGGTTGGAGATGCCATTTTGTTCCCCGTCCCTCTTATTAGCCAAATGGCCAAAGTCCCAATTCCTACACCTAAAAGTGAAAGTAGTATGACTCTGTTATTATTTCTCTTTCCAAACATTCCATTAAAATTAAATAAAGAAGTTAGCCCCTGTAAGTTGTTCATTATGCAAATCCCTCTTTGATAGTTGTTTGAAAGAAACCGTTCTTCCAACGGCTTTATTTTTTGACGATGTTACTTATATATACGCGGAAAATGATACTATCCCTATTTGGGATTTTAAATTATTACCTGTAATTATTAAAAGAATAATGTGGATCTTAATAGATATACGACTACTGTAAGGGGTGAAGAATAAGTGAAGAAAAGAAAATATTTATTTGGTCTCCTATCAACCATTTTATCAGTAGGGTTTCTTTTTGGTTGTAATGATAAAAAGGATGAAGCTGAACCTGATCCAACTTTATTAATACGTTGATTAAATGTTTTTATTTTAAGCCTCGTCCATTTATGGAGCGCCGTGTCGGTATACTCATTCCTTCAAAGATGGATTCTTCATTCTTAAGTAAACATACGTTGCTTGCTTTTGCTGTATCCACTTCTATCTTTCTCCATAAACGTATTCTTGGGTCAGTTATGTTGGGATTGTCCTTGTTAACGGGATTCTCAAGGATTTGGCTAGGACATCATTATCCTTCTGATAGTCTTCATTGGTAGCTTGACAAGCACTATCGTTGACAAATTCCCAGGTGCTTTAAAGGTAATGAAACGAAAAATAAAAGTATCATCATGTTCCAATATATAAATGAAGCGTTTTGAATATCTAATTGTGGTAGACTCGGTTCTGGATTAGCTTTATAAGTCACATTGTTTATCCTTTTAGTGATTATTATATAGTTGTTATGGTGGAGACTTTTGTGGATAGTGATGATAATAAGCTAAAGCAGCTAAGGGATTTTCCGAAGCGTCTTATTTTTAATTGTGAAATATATATTCAGACTGATGAGCTGAGCAACCTTATCAGTCTTCGTAGTTTATCATCCGTTCTTATACATATGGGATTTTAGGATTCTTCATTTTTCAAGTGCCTTTTAGCTTTATAAACTGGATTTATTTAAGACAAACCCTGTAATTAGTTCATTAAACTGAATCCCTTTTTTTGTAGGCAGTTGGTGACCCTGCTGTGTAAAAATAAAGAATTCAGCATGTTTACATTTATTTTTATACTCTTTCATATAGCGGATAGTCCAATCCTTTTTTCCACCATACATAAACAACAAAGGTACTGTTAAACGATGAAGTTTGTCTAAACAGTTATATTGTAATGAATGATTATAATACTGATACCATGATTCTTGATCGGCTTTTTTCATATAATTAACTAGGTTTCTTCTTAGTGTCTTGTCTCTGGTATGACTTCTAGCAATGCTTGTTATTAATATATTTAGGTGTTCTCTTACCATATATAATCCTATTTTATGTAATAATTGTCCAGGCATATCTCTTACTATAGGATATGCTCCTGAGAAAATTAATAATTCTATTCTATCGGAATGATAAATAGCAAGCTCTTGAGCAATTAGACAGCCAGCAGAATAGCCACATATAATGGCCTTGTTTAAATGTAATGCATCCATAAAGCGTAATATTTCGTTTGCGTAGAAGGGAATTGATACAGTTTGTGCAGCTTTTGGGCTTTGTCCATGACCACTTAAATCAGGAAAGATGACTCTCATATGCTTGGATAAATCGTATTGATAGTAAAACACTTTATTTCCCATCCCAGGTGGATGAATAAAGATGATAGGTATACCCTGTCCATACTCTTCATAGTACAAATATTGATTAGTGTCTATTTCAACAAAAGGCATGCTTATTTCTCACTCCAAAATCGATTAATAACTACTTTTTAGTTAAAGTTAATTCGGTTGATGAAAACTGAAATTTTTCTTCATCTTACATTTAACTTAATACAATTAACTATTTGTTCTGTATTGTTTAATCTCAAATAACTTCTTTTAGTATTTAGTATGGGATTAGTATAGTGGCACTATACACACTAAAAAAGATTTAGATTTAACAATTACTAATAAGATTTCCTATAATGTCCATTATACAGATTGGAAATAAATACTTTATACAGGCTAAAAATAGAAAAAACTGCTCTTATCTAAGCTTTACTATCTATATAATTTGTAACGAAAAAACATACAAACAGAGTTAAGTTTAAATGATCAATGAAATTTTTAACTAGATATAATAATTTTGGAAAATACAACAAAAGATAAGGATAGGTTTCATTACGCTTTTCTATGCAACCTTACATAAAAGGAAGGAGCTGTCTATGTTGTTTCGAAAGGTTCGAAGAAGATTCCATAAGCTAAAACAACTCTATACGGATCAACAGATTAACGAGCAACAAGTACTGCTTTCTTTAGACTTAGATGAAAACCTACAGGTTCTTCGCTCCATCTATCAGGACTGTTTTGATGTAGTCTTTCGGACGTTTTTAATAGGTGGACAAACAAAAGCCGTCCTTATCTATATAGAGGGTTTATCTAATATTGAGGAGATTGATGAGAATGTTCTCGCCCCACTTACGTCAGAAACAGAAGAAAGGGTTCGTAGTTTACGTGAAATGTTAAAGAAAAAGATACACATTTCAAAGATGAAAGAAGTTAAGACGTTCGCAGATTGTATAGAGAATATCTCCATCGGGAACCCTGTGCTTTTCGTACAACATGAAGCATCTGGACTTGCCTTGGGGTTGGCAAAGTGGGAAAAGAGATCGATTGAAGAACCAACCGCAGAAAGTGTTGTACGGGGACCAAGGGAAGGTTTTGTGGAAACATTAGGAGTCAGTACTTCCCTCCTCCGACGGAAGATCAAAAGTCCTCACCTCAAAATGAAATCGATGAAAATCGGGAGTTATACTAACACCGATGTTGTAATTGCCTACATAGAAGGACTTGCGGATCACACCCTTATTGAGGAAGTCGAAAATCGATTGCAGCGCATCGAAATAGATAGTGTATTGGAAAGTGGATATATTGAAGAACTGATTGAAGACAATTCCTATTCTCCTTTTCCTCAACTTGTCAATACAGAACGGCCGGATGTAGCTGCTGCTAATCTCTTAGAGGGGCGTGTGGTGATTCTAGTGGATGGTACTCCTTTTGTCTTAATTGCGCCTATTAGTTTTTTTTCCCTACTTCAGTCGCCTGAAGACTATTACCAACGCTACATGATTAGTTCAATTATCCGCATTTTACGCTTTGTATTTATGGTACTTTCTCTTCTTTTACCTTCGCTCTATGTAGCAGTCCTTACCTACCATCAAGAGATGGTGCCGACGGCCTTGCTGATTAGCGTGGCATCTTCACGGGAAAGTGTTCCCTTTCCAGCACTTGTTGAAGCATTAATGATGGAGGTTACATTTGAAGCACTACGTGAAGCAGGAGTCAGACTTCCAAAACAGGTCGGTGCCGCTGTTAGTATTGTCGGCGCTTTGGTCATCGGTCAAGCTGCAGTTCAGGCCGGTCTGGTTTCTGCTCCAATGGTCATTGTTGTTGCGATTACAGGAGTTTCGTCCTTTATGGTGCCACACTATACGCAAGGAATTGCGTTAAGAATGCTACGCTTTCCTATCATTCTGCTTGCTGGAACGTTGGGTTTGCTTGGAGTTATGCTTGGGGTGATTACAATCGTCGTTCACCTATGTACGTTGCGTTCTTTTGGGATTCCATACTTGACACCAATCGCTCCGGTGAAGGGGCGTGAGTTGAAAGATGCCTTGATTCGAGCTCCATGGTGGAAAATGGACACACGCCCCCATTTAACCGGGGAGTTCAACTCATACCGACAGTCCCCTAGCCAAAAACCAAATTCCAGTAAAGGAGACGAATAGTAGAGTAAATACATGATGAGAAGGATGTGAACAAGAATGAATCTCTTTCTATCTCGAAACGTCATAAAAACGTTGACCATTCTTCTCTTTTTTTTGGCTAGCTTTCTACTGAGCGGTTGCTGGGACAGAAGGGAAGTAAATGACACAGCGCTTGTGTTAGGGGCTGCTATTGATAAAGAAAAAGGGGGGGGAATTAGGCTTACTGTTCAAATTTTGATTCCTAAGGCTGTGAATGGTCAGCAGCAGGGAGGAGGAGCATCAGGAACAGGCTCCGAGAGTTTGGTGAGATCGGCAATTGGAGAAAATATAGCAGATGCTATGTCAAAGGTGCAGACAAAAATCCCACGTAAAATCTTCTGGGGTCACTGCAAAGCGTATATTATCGGTGAGAAGTTTGCTAGAAATGGTGGTATTCATAAGCAAATTGACTATTTACTTCGCCATCCAGAACCTCGGGAACGTGCTCATTTGTTTGTCAGTTATGGAGAGGCAGCCGATGTTCTAGCATTACAGCCACCTTTAGAATCATACGAGGGAGAAGTGCTGCGAAAGTTATCTGAGATGAAGATTGGTATGGATGTTACAGTGAAAGATTTTGAACAGATGTTAACAGGGGATTCTGGAGTGGCTCTCCTACCTTTAATTAAAAAGTTACCGCCGTTTCTTGGGAGGAAACCACAGGAAACGATTGCTTATATAATGGGGACTGCTATTTTTAAGAAAGATAAAATGATCGGTCAAGTTGATATTAAGGCTACCAGAGGACTTTTATGGTTACGAAATGAAATCGAAGTGACTTCGGTTACAGTAAATCCTAAAAAAGGAGAATCCATCTCGCTAGACCCTATTCGACAAACGACGAAACTCATCCCTACCCTTAAGAATGGAAAATGGAAGATCCTAGCGAAGATTACATCGGAAGGGACAATTGTGCAAAATGGCAGTGATCTTGATGTTATGAGTCCACAAATTACGAAGAGAGTGGAGAAAGACGTAGAAAAAGATATCAAAAAACGCATTAACCAGTCTCTTAAACAAGTGAAGAAAGGGATGAATGTGGACGCATTTGGTTTCGCAGATGCGTTTCATCGAAAATACCCTAAAGAATGGTCGAAAGTCAAAGATCATTGGGATACAATCCTTCCGGATGTGGAAGTGAAAATAGATATTAAAACGCGTGTACGCCGACCTGGTTTATCTACTACGCCGGCGGGCTTGAAAGAAAAAGAGGTAGAAAAGAAATGAAGTGGATAACGGTAATAGGAATAACCGTATGCGTGGTTCTTATCTTTTTGTATGAATGGCCAAAAATGGATCGAAATCAGAAAAAGGAGAAAGCAGCCTTTGTGATCTTAACAACGATGGGATGGCTGCTTGCCATCCTCCTTCTGTTCTTTCCGGATATGCCAGGTCCTACACAGATGATTGACATGCTTTTCAAACCACTTGGTAAGATGTTGGAGAAATAGCAGGGGCATAGAAGTTACGGAAAAAGAAGGAGAAAAGAGAATGATCGAAAAAGGGAAAATTTCTTCATTTCAGATGGCGCTTATGATCGTACCAACGATAGTAGCAACCGCTATTCTTACCATCCCAGCCATTACGGGCAAGTATGCAGGGCGTGATATGTGGATTTCGCCAATTTTAGGTTCACTCAATGGATTTTTTACGGCGTTTATTGTGTATCAATTACATAAACTCTATCCGAAGGAATCGATCATCCAATACAGTAGACATATTATTGGTCGGATTCCAGGAAAAGTGCTTGGGTTTGTCTACTTGTTCTTTTTTTTGCATATATGTGGCACCATATCCAGGCAGTATATAGATTTTATTATTAATGCTTTTTTGCCTAAAACCCCGATGATTGTAGTTATTGGGAGCATGGTTCTTGTATGTGCTTTCGCTGTACGAGGCGGCGTGGAAGTATTGGGAAGATCTGCCCAACTGTTCGTTCCAATCTTTATACTTCTTCCACTGTTACTATTTATACTACTCATACCTCAATTCAAACCAGAGAATATGTTTCCAATTATGGAGCATGGTATGATGCCTTCGATCCTTGGAGCAGCTGTACCACAGTCTTGGTTTAGCGAAATGTTTCTTATCTCCATGCTTCTTCCTTTTTTGACAGATCATAAAAAAGGAAAGAAGTGGAGTATGATCTCGGTGGTTATCACTATGTTAGTCATGGTTTACACCAATATAGTGAACATATTCTTATTTGGAGAATCAGCAACCAGTTATATCTATCCGGTGTTTACTGCTTTCCGATACATTAGTGTTGCTACTTTTTTTGAACATCTTGAAGCCTTTGTAATTACTATTTGGGTAATGGGAATATTTATTAAACTTTCAGTATTTTACTATGCACTTGTCTTAGGAACGGCCCAATGGCTACATCTATCTGACTACCGCCCCCTTGTATTTCCACTTGGTTTTCTGGTGATTATATTCGGTATATGGGTAACTCCTAGCATGTATGAATTAACTCGATTTTTAGGTAATATATTTCCTTTTTACGGAACATTCATTATGACGTTCATTCCGGTTTTACTACTACTCATCGCTACTATCCGGAAAAAATAATTAGAAAGGAAAATGTAATCATATGCCTATAAATCAATAACATACACAATATTTTGTCGATTTAAATATTTGTAAAAGATAATAAAAAAATAGAATGGGGTAAAAAGAAATGATTGAAAAAGGGAAAATATCATCTCTTCAGATGGCGATGTTACTATACTTTATTGTATTAGCTACAGCTATTCTGACTCTTCCATCAGTCGCCGGAAAAGATGCGAAGCAAGATCTTTGGCTATCACCAATATGGGCCTCCCTCATTGGTTTTCTGACATTAGGTATTTTTTTAAAATTAAACAAGTTTTATCCTAATGAAAATATTATTCAGTACAGTGAGCGTATTATTGGAAAGCTTGCCGGAAAGACTCTTGGATTTATATATTTGTTTTTTCATCTTTATTTGAATGGTATTGTTCTACGACAGTACGCGGAGTTCATTGCAAACTTTCTTCCGAAAACCCCTATACCTGTAGTAATAGCCAGTATGGTGTTAGTTTGCATGTTTGTTGTATACGGAGGAGTAGAGGTGCTAGCACGTGCCACACAAGTTTTTCTTCCATTATTTATTCTTCCTCTTCTTCTGATGGTACTTCTACTGCTACCTGATATAGAAATTGATAATATATTTCCTATCATGGGGAATGGTATTTTACCCTCTCTACAAGGAGCTACTTCTATTCAGTCATGGTTTAACGATTTTTTTTATATTTCTTTTTTTCTTCCTTTTTTGAAAGATCGAAGTAAGGCAAGAAAATTGGGTGTGATTTCTATTGTAGCTGTTGTACTAACTATGGTGATTACAAATTTAATTACCATTCTTGTATTAGGCAGCACTACTCAAGAATACATTTATCCCGTAATAAGTGTTTCAAGGTATATCAGCATAGCTAATTTTTTTGAACATGTCGAATCAATGGTGATGGCAGTCTGGGTTACAGGTATTTTTGTTAAAGTTTCAGCCATTTATTATGTACTTACACTTGGGACAGCGCAGTGTCTAAACGTACGTGATTATAAGCCATTTGTGCTTCCATTTGGTTTTCTCCAAGTTATAGTTGCTTTGTGGATATCTTCCAATTTCCAACAACTTGTTTCCTTTTTGTCTACAAGTGGCATTGTTTTCTTTTTTTCTCTAGAAATTGTAATTCCACTTTTTCTCCTCCTTATTGCTTTTATAAAAAAAGGGAGAAATGGGGGGCTTAATAGCAATGGAACTAAAAATCAAAAGAATCATTAGCGAAGATTTGGTAAAGCAGCTGCTTTCTGCAGAAACCCGGCGCTTTGCTTCTACACGTTATAAAAGAATTGAAAAATAGAAAGACCAGAAAAATCCATGAAAAAGTTATGCGGAAAAAATGGTCAAGAGACGTGAACTACGTGCTTCTACTTCCTCGATTCTCCAATCCTTGTGTTTCCACGCAATTCCGTAATCCTCTTCATGTAAACAGATTGCATCAGAAATCGTTTTTATAGTGCCTTTACTACCTGGCATCTTAGTGTCGAAATAGCGAATTCCCTCTAGACAGCCACAGCCAAGCATTAAAGAATCAGCTACTTGCTCATCTTAATTTTTTAACTCTTTATAAAACCTTAAAAGTTAATAATAGGGTCATTTTGCTTGATATTTGTTTTATACATTTAATGAAATTGATTCTTACTTTACACTAGATAAGAAGAAAATTTATTCTAAACAAGGTTAGTATATTTATTTGCTGAGAAACGGAGGGAGTTAGATGGCAAATGTTCTTTTTTTTAACTTTCCCGGTGAAGGGCACGTTAATCCTACCATTGCATTAGTAGAAGAGCTTGTGAAAAAGGGAGAAGAGTTGGTCTATTACTGCATAGAAGAATATAGAAACAAGATTGAAAAAACAGGCGCTTTATTTCGTCCTTATGAAAACTTTCTACTCCATATAAATACAGAAAAAGGATGGCAGAGAAAATAGATCCTCTTGAAATGCTTTTGCATATGGGAAGGGCTATGGATAAGATTATAGAAGAGGTTTTAAAAGAAATAAGAGCGGAAAAGTACGATTATGTTATTTATGATAATAATTTCGCTGCCGGATGGATTATAGCTGATATATTACGAATACCCAAAGTATGTTCTTGTACAACTTTTGCAATTAATAGCCAAATTTTTTCTATGTTTATGAAGAACAGGGGAGAAATAGATAAGGAATCTCCAAGATACATGGAAATTGAACAAATTTCAAAAAAGTGGAAAGATCAATATGGAGTTATTCTTACTGATAGAAAAATACCATGACGTGTCCTGGAGATATAACGATTGTATTTACCTCCAAGCTATATCAACCCATGGCCGAAGAATTTGACGACTCTTTCATATTTGTTGGCCCTTCTATTGCGCTACGTAAAGATGTCGAAGCTTTTACGTTGGAGAACATTCGACAAAACAAACTCATCTTTATTTCGATGGGAACGGTATTTAATCATCAGCCTGAATTTTATACTACTTGCTTTGAAGCATTTGGAGATACTCAGGTCACAGTCATTCTATCTGTAGGAAGGCAGACAGATATTTGCCAATTTAATAATATTCCCCTTAATTTTATAGTGCGTAATTATGTACCCCAATTAGAAATTCTACAACAGGCAGATGTTTTCATTACCACGGCGGAATGAACAGCTCCAGTGAAGGACTCTATTTTGGTATTCCTCTTGTTGTCATTCCTGTCATGGCTGATCAACCAATAGTAGCCAAGAAAATTGAAAATTTAGGAGCTGGATTACAGCTTAATCGTAAAAAGTTAGACGCTGCTACATTACGAAATACAACAGAAAAAGTGTTACTAAATCCATCATTTAAAGAAAGCAGCTGCAAAATTGGAGAATCTTTAAAAGAGGCTGGAGGATATAAAAAAGCAGTAGAAACAATTTTAAAATTCAAGAAGGGCATTAACAAAAACACCTCTAGTTAACGAAATAAAGTGTATTAATTTATTTTTTTATATCAATTATCAATTATAAACAAATGTGCATTTTGAATGAAGAATCCTTTGGTAATAACGTTTTTTTCCTAAATTAATATAATATTATTAAAACGAGGAATAGCAAAAGTTTTAAAAAACTTAAAATCGCTTGTAATGGGTTATCCTGCTGTTCCCACAGAGTATGGTCTTTATTTATATGTGAAAACGAAAGTTTAATAACGATGAGAGTTATTATAAAGCGTTAATCCGTCATATTAATAAATAGCCTGTTTTGATCAATTTTTTCAAAGCAGGCTTTTCTATTTGTTCTTTTATCAAGTATGAGTAAGATAACGAAATTTTTCTTTAAATTAGAGAAAAATAAAAAGGTCTTTGTATTACATTTTTTGTAGTCAAATGCAAAAAATAAGTATATAATCAATATTAAATTTGTACCTATAAATTTAATATATTGGAATGAATTTAAAAAGTCAGTATAAAAATAAGGAGTGCTATAATGAAATTCGCAAAGGATTTTTTATTTGGAGCTGCATCAGCTTCTTATCAAATAGAAGGAGCTTGGAATGAAGATGGTAAAGGCGAAACAAACTGGGATGTTTTTTCAAAGATTCCTGGAAAAACATATAAAGGCACAAATGGAGATGTAGCTATTGATCATTACCATCGCTACAAAGAAGATATTAAGTTAATGGCAGAGATGGGACTAGAATCGTACCGCTTTTCTATTTCATGGGCACGTATCTTGCCAACTGGCGATGGAGAAGTGAATGAAAAAGGCTTGGAATTTTATAATCAAGTGATTAATGAATGCTTAAAGTATGGAATTGTTCCATTTGTAACGCTGTATCACTGGGATCTGCCTTTGACGCTTGAAGAAGACGGCGGATGGACGAATAAACGAACAGCCGATGCTTTCGTTAAGTATGCAGAGGTTTGTTTTAAGGCATTTGGAGACCGTGTTAAACATTGGATTACGTTCAATGAAACCGTTATGTTTTGCGGATTAGGCTATTTAAAAGGAGCACATCCGCCTGGTATCCAAAACGATGAAAAAAAGTACTTTCAAGCTACACATTATGTGTTTTATGCACATGCAAAAGCCGTAGAGATCTATAAGCAGCTGGAGCAGTATGGAGAAATTGGTATTACACATGTCTTCTTACCGGCTTACAGTGTTGATGATAAAAAGGAAAATATCTTAGCTGCTAGACACGCGAATGAATACGAAACGTTTTGGTATTATGATCCGATTTTAAAAGGCGAATATCCATCTTACGTCGTACAGCAATTAAAAGAAAACGGATGGACCCCAAGCTGGACGAAAGAAGAGCTAGATACATTAAAAAGAAATGCCGAAAACAATGATTTCATTGGTCTTAATTATTATCAACCGATTCGAGTAGAGAAAAATCAAGAAGCTGTTTCGTCTATGGAGCACTCGAGGGAAACATCTACTTTAGCTCCTGGAAATCCATCGTTTGACGGCTTTTATCGCACAGTAAAGATGACAGATAAAACCTATACAAAATGGGGATGGGAAATTTCACCTCAAGGATTTTTAGACGGGCTGCATATGTTAAAAGAGCGTTATGGTGATATTAAAATGTACGTAACAGAAAATGGTCTTGGTGATGAAGATCCGATTATTGATGGTGAAATTGTAGACGTTCCCCGTATTAAATATATTGAAGAACATTTAAAAGTGATTAAGCGCGCAATAAAAGAAGGCATTCATCTAAAAGGATATTACGCTTGGTCTGTTATTGATTTATTAAGCTGGTTAAATGGTTATAAAAAACAATACGGATTCATTTACGTAGATCACGACGATAACTTAAATCGAAAGAAAAAACTGTCGTTTCATTGGTACAAGCATATTATTGAAACGAGAGGAGAAGAGCTATAAGTAAAAAGAAAACCTCTTGATTTTGATCAAGAGGTTTTGTGTATAATAGAAGCAGTAAATGATTGAGAATGTAAACTAGGGAGATTATATGGCTATAAAATATAAAGAAATTGCAGATCGTTTAGAAAGGGAAATTCGAGAAGGGACGTTTGATCAAACAAAAAAGCTACCGACGGAAGAAGAATTGATAAAAAAATTTGAAGTGAGCCGTAATACAATTCGAAAAGCAGTGACTCAGCTCGTCAATCGCGGCTATATCTATCAAGTCCAAGGAAGCGGCATGTTTTTGCGTGAGGAATCAGTCACAGATTATATTAATTTAGGCAGTCTTAGAGGATTAACGAAAGACTTAACGTCGAAAACAATTGAGACAAAAATTCTTTCTTTGCACGTGGTAGAAGCTGATGAATTAACCGCAAAAGGTTTACGGTGTGAAGGCGGAACCAAGCTATATTATGTGAAGCGGCTGCGAATTGTAGATGAAGAACCTTTTTCTATTGAAATCAGTTACTTTAAAAAAGATGTGGTACCTTATCTAAATGAAGATATTGCATCAAATTCTATTTATAGTTACCTGATAGATCACTTAAAATTAAACATTGGGTTTGCTGACAAAGTCATCAACTGCGAAAAAATTGATGAAGAAAGTGCTGAACTCCTTCATATCGACCCATTCGACCCAGCACTGATTATCGAAAATACGGTGTGCTTAACGAACGGAACGATCTTTGAGTTGTCAAAATCTATCTTTCACTTTCAAAAAGCAAAAATCTTAAATCGTATCAATTTTAAATAACATCAGCATTAACCGGTTAAGTTTATTTTTCTTAACCGGTTTTTGATTGTTTAAGAATGAAATGAGGTCGTGGATATGAGGGTCTTTTCTATGATAACTAATTGGAGATAAGAAAGAGAAAAATGATTTTTCTTTACAACAAGGTAAGAGGAGGTAGATTAAATTTCTTTATATCAAATGACAAGCCGTAACTTCTTTAATGCCGATACAGGGGAAATTTCACATAATGAATGGTTTGAAATATAGTGTAATTGAATATGCTCAAGGGAATGCTAAACATAAATCAAAATGAAAAGGGGTATAAAATGTGGAATATGTAAAAAGAGAAACGGCTATAAGTGAACTGACTCATCATATGGATGACATTTTACACAAATATAACCTTCAAGGCGTCTCCGTATATGAGGAAGAAGGAGAAGGTGATCACTATTATCTTGGCTACACAGTAAAAAAGGATAATCATGTGTTTATGCTTAACAGACCTTATATAAAAGATAAAGACGGGAAACTAGCAGTAGAAAAGCAAGAATGGACCGTTCAAGGTAACGAAGGAGAAACAAATGGATATACTTCACTTGAAGATGCATTTCAAAAAATTGATGAAATCATACATTAAATAAATTTGATGAATTTCACTGCGGATGCTTTTCTTTGAACGCTTGAGTACGAACAGTAGAGGAGCTAATAGGTGACGGGTGTCTTTCATCTATACTATCTAAATTTTCTTTGCTTTGAAGTCTAGAAAATTATATAATAAAAAATTGTTTTTTAAGGTTTTACTATATAAATACGGGGTACACATATAGTACAGCAGCTATCATGCAAATGGTTGTTGTGAAAGGTTAAATACTTAGTGTATGAAGGGACTGATTAGTTTTGAAAGGCTTAACAGCGACTTCAGCAAATGTATTACCGCAAATTGAAAGTAGATATTCGTATCTCACGCAAGGCACTTTGGTTATGAACCGATATACGTAACGAAAGGGCCTGACTAGGCAAACAAAGGAAAGACTGAATCAACGAGAAGAAGCCTGCATCTAAAAATGTAGGCTTCTTCTTTTTTACAGATGAAACTAAGATGATGGATGAGTACATAGCGGATATAAATTGAAAAGATTCACATTCAATCAATTTTCCGTGCACGTTTTTCTTGAAAAAAGGTCATAAGTTGAAGATACTGTATATAACTATGTAAAAGAATTTTTGAATACAAAATAGTAAATCTGCTTGAGGTGAAAATGATGAGAAAAGCAAATAAAAGTGAATTTCTGTGGAATACGTTAGACGGCTGGCTTTTTATCCCTAGGAACATTCCTTTACTATTTCTTTTTGTATTTCTCTTAGGGGTTTCTTACCTAGGTTGGGTTAAGCTGTTTCATAAATTCGTTTAGATACACCAATGAGCTGAAACAAAAAACTGTTTCAGCTTGTTGGCGTGCTGATTTATTTATTTTATGTATAGATGTACCGTAATTTACCTAAATTATTCATTCCATCCTTTGCAGACATCAACCCACTTTAAGCATTTCGAAAATTCTTCTAGTTCAGGTATTGTTAATTCGATTGCACTATTTCCACTTCCACAGGCAGGGAAAACGGTGACGAAACGTTTCAGAGATTCATCTAGATACACGTGAACACCTTCATTAACGGCAAAAGGGCATACTCCGCCTACAGCATGACCAATCAGCGTTTCTACTTCACTTGCTCCAAGCATTTTTGCTTTGGTTCCGAACTCTTCTTTATATTTTCGGTTATCAATTTTTGCATCTCCTGCTGCCACAATCAATAGAACAGTTCCTTCGGCGTTAAAAGAAAGACTTTTTGCGATCCGTTTCGGCTCGCATTTCAAAGCTTGCGCTGCCAGTTCTACAGTAGCACTGGACTCATCCATTTCGATAATTCGATTCTCCATACCATATTGTTTAAAATATGCTTTTACTTTTTCAATCGCCATTTTTTATATCCATTCCTTTCGTTAACTCTTGCAAATATGTATGATTGCCTTAAAGAGAATGTGCAGTTGTTCTTTATAGTGAAAAAATCTTATTATTTTAATATACAGAAATTATACACAACTTTGAAGTTAAAAGCACATATTCGTTTTAACTAAAAAAGTTACGTAGGTAAAGTATTTTTAACTGATTAAAGCAGGATTACGGAACCCTTTGACGAATGTAACTATGTCGGCTGCGAAAACATAGGCATTAGAACGAAAGATAAATGATGAAATTGAAAAGGCGCAAACGTTCTAGTGAAATGAGGAGAAGTAATGCCAAATTTACACACTGTCGTCAGTTTTTTTAGCAGTACATGTATGGCAACGATGAGTATGATTTATTTGTTTTCCCTTGTGCCGCGCGCATGGTCTTTTAAATTTCGATTTGGAGCCATGATTATAGGAATCCCAGTCGGCATTATAATGGGACAGGTTGCTATGCTGATCGGCTGGCACCATCATTAAAACTTTGAACTTTTTAACAAAAAAGGAGACGTGTAAAATGAATATTGTTACATTAAACAACGGTTTAAAAATGCCTCAGCTTGGATTTGGCGTATGGCAAGTAGAAGATAACCAAGCAGCATCTGCAGTGTCAAAAGCAATTGAAGTTGGGTATACCTCTATTGACACAGCCATGATTTATAAAAATGAAGAAGGAGTAGGTCAAGCGATTAAAGAATCTTCTGTTCCTCGAGAACAGCTGTTTATTACAACAAAAGTTTGGAACAGCGATCAAGGCTATGAAAATGCATTACGTGCATTTGACGAAAGCTTAGAACGATTAGGACTTGATTATGTCGATTTATATTTGATTCACTGGCCTACGCCTCAATATGATGAGTATGTGGAGACGTATAAAGCATTAGAAAAGCTTTATCACGATGGAAAAGTAAAAGCAATTGGCGTCTGTAACTTTGAAATTGAGCATTTAGAGCGCTTGTTAAACGAATGTGATGTAACACCTGTTTTAAACCAAATTGAGTGCCATCCGTATCTAGCTCAAAATGAATTAAAAGAGTTTTGTGCCAAACATAATATTTTTGTGGAAGCATGGAGCCCCCTTGATCAAGGAGGAGAAGTGTTACAAGACGAAGTCATTCAAAAAATTGCTGAAGTACATAGCAAAACTCCGGCTCAAGTTGTATTGCGCTGGCACTTACAGAACAACACAATTGTCATCCCTAAATCAGTTACACCGTCTAGAATAGAAGAAAACTTTAACGTGTTTGATTTTGAACTCACTGCCGATGATATGGCAGAGATTAATGAGTTAAACAGCAATCGCCGCAAAGGTCCGCACCCAAGTGACATGAACGTCCGATAACGTTTAAAGAAATAAGAATGTGCAGCCGTGAATCATCGCTGCTATAAGAAATAACGATTTTATTTCAGATTATTTAAAATTTTCTTAAAAAATAATTGACAAATGATTAATTCAGCGTAATACTTAGTGTAGGTACCCTAGTTGCTTTAAGTTGTACAGCTTAAAGTGTATAGTGATTTAGTCATTTAGCGATTGTTTGTATGTATAAGGTGAAGTGCTGATTATTAATAAAAGCCCATAGTGTAAGTAGGTTAGTTTATAGGGGGCTATATCAAAAGGAGCTTGTTTCCTCTTTGATATAGCCCCTTTTTGTGTTCAAAAAGAAAAGGTAGTCTACAGTTTAACAAGGGAGCGAGTATGATGTTTATTCAAATCGATGGAAATTCACTGACGTTCGACCAAATCTACAAAGTTATTTACCAAGGATACCCCGTGAAAATTAGCGATCACGCAGTTGAACATATACAAAAAAGCAGAACGTTAGTTGAAGAGAGTATTACGAACAACAACGTAATTTACGGAGTAAATACTGGATTCGGAAAGTTTAGCGATACGGTTATTTCAAAAACGGACTTAGCTGATCTGCAGATTAACTTAATTCGCAGTCATGCCTGCGGACTAGGAGAACCATTTTCTTTAGAAGTAAGCAGAGTCATGCTGCTGTTACGAGCGAATGCATTGGCTAAAGGGTATTCCGGCATACGACTGGAAACCTTGCAGCTGCTTATCGATTGCTTAAACCAAAATGTAGTGCCGGTTATCCCAAGTCAAGGTTCACTTGGAGCTAGCGGTGACTTAGCTCCATTATCACATCTAGCGCTGCTGTTAGTTGGAGAAGGAGAAGCTGTATATAATGATCAGCGAATGCAAGGAGAAGAAGCTTTAAAGCTAGCTGGGCTTAAACCTATCCAATTACAAGCGAAAGAAGGGCTAGCTTTAATTAACGGCACTCAGGCAATGACAGCTGTAGGAGTAGTTTCGTACCTTGAAGCTCAAAAGCTAGCAGATCTTGCTGACGGGATTGCAGCACTGACGTTAGAAGGTCTGCAAGGCATTTTAGATGCATTCATGCCCGAGTCTCATGCGGTAAGACCTTATCCGGAACAACAGCAGGTAGCTGCCCGAATTCTTTCGTATTTAGAAGGCAGTCAATTAACTACTTCTCAAGGTCAAATAAGAGTGCAAGATGCGTATTCACTGCGCTGCATTCCTCAAGTTCATGGTGCTATTTATCAAGTTTTAAATTATGTAAAAGAAAAGCTGTTAATTGAAATTAATTCAGCAACCGATAACCCGCTCATCTTTGCCGACAGCGGCAAAGTAATTTCTGGAGGGAACTTTCACGGGCAGCCCATTGCGTTTGCTATGGATTTTCTAGGAATTGCAATGGCGGAGCTTGGGAATATTTCTGAACGGCGCATCGAACGAATAGTAAACCCTCAGCTTAGCGGGCTGCCAGCATTTTTAAGTGCAGATCCTGGTTTAGAGTCTGGACTCATGATTACTCAATATGCTGCTGCTTCATTAGTTTCCGAAAATAAAGTATTAGCGCATCCATCAAGTGTCGATTCCATCCCATCTTCAGCGAATCAAGAAGATCATGTCAGCATGGGAACGACTGCTGCACGTCACGCTTATCAAATTATCCAAAATACACGAAGAGTTTTATCAATTGAAGCAATTTGTGCGGCTCAAGCGGCCGATATTCAAGGAGTGGATAAACTTGCTTCAGAAACAAGAAAAATTTACTCAAGAATTAGAAAAACCGTACCAACCATTATTAAAGACCGAATTTTCTCACGCGATATTGAGGCGTTAGCAGCTGATTTCAAAACCTTTGTGCAAGATACTAATTATGAACTAGCGCTGTAATAAAAATGTTCGTTTAACAGTTTTTCATTTTTATAGAGGAGGAAAACAAAATGGAGACAAAACAAAGTGGGATGAAAGCACCTCGTGGGACGGAACTAACGACAAAAGGCTGGGTACAAGAAGCTGCTCTTCGCATGCTTCTAAACAATTTAGATTCCGAAGTAGCGGAGCATCCGGAAAAGTTAGTCGTATACGGAGGAATCGGAAAAGCAGCCCGTAACTGGGAGGCGTTCGATCGTATTGTCGCAGCGTTAAAAGAGTTAGAAGAAGATGAAACGCTTCTTATACAGTCCGGCAAGCCAGTTGCGGTTTTTAAAACCCACAGTGATGCACCGCGTGTTTTATTAGCGAATTCAAATCTTGTTCCTGCTTTTGCAAATTGGGAGACGTTCCATGAGCTTGATAAAAAAGGGTTAATGATGTACGGACAGATGACTGCAGGAAGCTGGATTTATATTGGAAGCCAAGGCATTGTTCAAGGAACGTATGAAACATTTGCTGAGTGTGCCAACCAGCATTTTAACGGAACTTTGAAAGGAACGATTACGCTAACAGCTGGATTAGGAGGAATGGGAGGCGCACAGCCACTAGCTGTTACGATGGCAGGCGGGGTTGTAATTGGAATTGATGTTGATCGCACGCGTATTGAAAAACGTATCGAAACAAAATATTGCGATACGGTAGTCGAAAGCGTAGCTGATGCGATCACGTTAGCTGAAGATGCAAAAAGATTGGGCAAAGCGCTTTCCATTGGATTAGTTGGAAATGCAGCCGAGATTCTTCCTGAGATGATAGAGCGAGGATTTATCCCAGATATTGTGACGGATCAAACATCGGCACATGATCCACTTAACGGATATTTGCCGATTGGAGTCAGCTTAGCAGAAGGAGAAAGATTGCGGAATACAAATCCAAATGAATATATAAAACAATCAAAAGCAAGTATGGCTATCCACGTTCAAGCCATGTTAGAGATGCAAAGAAAAGGCGCGGTTGCTTTTGACTATGGCAATAATATTCGCCAAGTGGCGTTGGATGAAGGTGTCACGAATGCATTTGATTTCCCGGGATTTGTCCCAGCGTACATCCGTCCGCAGTTCTGTGAAGGAAAAGGACCGTTTCGATGGGTCGCTTTGTCAGGAAACCCAGAGGATATTTATAAAACAGATGAAGTCATTTTACGTGAGTTTTCGGATAATACGCATCTTTGCAACTGGATTAGAATGGCGAGAGAAAAAATTGAGTTTCAAGGATTGCCGGCTCGTATTTGCTGGCTAGGCTACGGAGAAAGAGCGCGCTTTGGAAAAATTATTAATGATATGGTGGCGTCCGGAGAGCTGTCAGCGCCTATCGTTATTGGCAGAGACCATCTAGATGCCGGTTCTGTGGCTTCGCCAAATCGGGAAACTGAAGCGATGAAAGACGGCAGTGATGCAGTAGCAGACTGGCCGATTTTGAATGCATTAGTAAATACGGCAGCAGGCGCAAGCTGGGTATCTGTTCACCACGGAGGAGGAGTAGGTATGGGGTATTCTCTTCACGCTGGAATGGTTGTAGTAGCAGACGGGACGGAAGAAGCCGCCAAACGTCTAGAACGTGTTTTAACAACAGACCCAGGCATGGGTGTTGTTCGTCATGTAGACGCCGGCTATGATAAGGCGATTCAAACTGCAAAAGAAAAAGGAATACAAATTCCGGCGTTAAATGAATAAAAAAGGAGGGATACGTATGACTATTACGTATATCAAATGCGCTGCACAAGTCATTACGGTTAAAGGAGGAAGTCAGCCTAGACGATCGGAGGAAATGTCAGATCTAGGAATCATTGAAAATGGCAGCGTACTCGTGAAAAATGGAAGAATTGTATTTGTTGGGCCTGACGTCAAAGCGCAGGAATACCTTGAGCATATCCATGAACCTATTAATATAATTGATGCCGAAGGAAAAATCGTAACGCCTGGGTTGATTGATCCCCACACTCACCTTGTGTTTGGCGGCAGTCGTGAAAAAGAATTAGAAATGCGCTTAAACGGGGCAAAGTATATTGATATTTTAAAAGCGGGAGGAGGAATTTTACAAACAACCGTTAGTACACGACAAGCAACAGAAGAGGAGCTAATCAAGCAATCTACAAAACGTTTAAATAAATTTCTGCAGTACGGAGTTACAACTGTCGAAGCCAAAAGCGGGTACGGTTTAAATCTTAAAGATGAAATCAAACAATTAAAAGTAGCAAAGAAACTGAATGAACAGCATCCAGTAGATGTTGTTTCAACCTTTATGGGAGCTCATGCGGTGCCAGTCGAGTACAAAGGAAATGAAGATGAGTTTGTTCGTTTCGTTATCGAAGAAATGATACCAATCGTTGCAAAAGAAGAGCTAGCGGAGTTTTGTGATGTATTTTGTGAAGAAGGCGTGTTTACAGTTGAACAGTCAGATCGTATTTTACAAGCTGGAAAAGCATACGGACTAAAACCTAAAATCCACGCCGATGAAATTGTGTCTTTTGGCGGGGCAGAATTAGCGGCTAAAGTGGGAGCTGTGTCTGCGGATCATTTGTTAAAAGCATCGGATCAAGGAATTAAGCAAATGGCTGAAAGCGGAGTTATAGCCGTTCTATTGCCGGGTACTGCATTCTTTTTAATGGAAGAGCCGGCGCGTGCTAGAGAAATGATCGAAGCAGGAGTGCCGGTTGCTTTGTCTACAGATCGAAACCCAGGATCTTCTCCTACGGAATCGCTGCCGTTTATTATGAATTTAGCTTGTTTAACGATGAAGATGACGCCAGCAGAAGTTTTAACGGCCTGTACGATCAACGCGGCTCATGCCATTTGCAAAGGGAATCAAATCGGAAGTATTGAAGTAGGTAAAAAAGCCGATTTAGTGCTATTTGACGCTCCCAATTACCAAACGCTGCAGTATAACTATGCCGTAAACCTTGTAGACACGGTATTAAAAGATGGAAAAGTTGTGGTTGAAGGCGGTGTTTTGCATGAACTATCCGTACCCACAGCTTGATCGACCGCCTTTTTGCTGGCAGCGTCAAAGTACTCCTGACCCAAAAGTAAGTGATTGGATTCAGACAGTTGAAGATGGAAGCAGCGTCGACTTTACATCGATAGATATTACGGTCTTGGGCGTGCCTCTTTCAAGATCTTCCATTAGCGCTTCTGGAGCCAGTGAGACGCCAATGGCCATGAGGAAGCTCTGGAAATCCTTTAACCCGTATCATATTGAGTATGATACGGATTTGACTTCCTTGTCAGTGTTGGATTTAGGAGACGTCAAACAGCACGTAACGGATATAGGGAAGTCTCATCAGTATATAAAAGAAGCGATGATGTCTATGCGGAAATGTCATCCGCATGCGCTACCTATTATGCTTGGAGGCGATCATTCTATTACAGCTATGTTAGTAAAAGGGTGGAAAGAGTCACATCCCGAACAGAAAATAGGGATTTTACAGTTTGATACGCACTTTGACTTACGCAGCTTAGAAGATAACGGTCCTTCTAACGGAACCCCTATACGAAATTTAATCGAAAGCAATACTATTGATGCAGCTCATGTATGGAATATCGGACTTCACGGGTTTTATAATTCAAAATCGTTAAAGGAATATGCAGATAGCAAAGGCGTTCATTATGTAACGTTACTGCAAGCAAGAAAAGCAGGAATAAATCATACCGTGAAAGAAGCATTAAAACAGCTGAGCAAAGAGGTAGACATGATCTATTTAACAGTTGATATGGACGTGTTAGATATCGCTTACGCACCGGGAGTTCCAGCAGGAACGACAGGCGGAATGAGGACAGATGAGTTGTTTGAAGCAGTATACACCGCCGGGAGTCATCCACTTGTTCAAGCAATGGATATTGTATGTCTAGATCCGCTGCGTGATGTAGGAGAAATTACCGTGAAAGCAGGCGTACACGTGTTTTTGAATTTTTTAACGGGCGTTGCAAACAGAAAGTAAGGAAGTGTGCTTCCTTACTTTTTTATATGGCTATTTTTATAAGATTAATAAACGATTGTTGAGAGTGGGATAAAATAACTTTAGAAGTGTGTATGGATTTTAGTAAATATATTTTTACTAAAATAAACAATTTTTATTGTTTTTATTCGAATTTAGTAATAATATATTTACTAAAGAAGGTGGACATCTTATGAAGGGAAATCTGGCTAAGGAATATATCGCTTTAATACCGGTTTTATTTGAAAACTTCAAGAACTTAAACAGGAATGAAGTGAAATTAACACATTTACAAAATCACGTAGTTGAATTTATGTATATGAAAAAAAGAGATTTGAATATTAAGGAAATTAGTAATGGATTAAATATTGCCAAACAACAGTTAACGAATGTTATCAGTGAATTAGAAAATGAAGGATATTTAATCAAAATGCCTGATCCGCGAGATAAGCGTGCAGTTTTAGTCTCATTAACGTCTAAAGGAAAAAGTATTCAAGAAGAAAAATGGAGAGGGATTTATAGTAACTTTCATACAAATCTTGCGAAGTTAAATGAAGAAGAGCAATTAGACCTGCACTTCGCTCTTCATAAATTAAATGTTTTATTAAAAAAGATGGAGGGATAAATCATGAATCAAAGAGAGCGAATTTCACTTATTAGTGTAGGCGTTATAGGCGGGACAGTAATGGGAGTAATTTATAAAGATCTATCCAACTGTTTAATTACAGGTGTTATTGTTGCTTCAATCATTACGGTAATGCTCAATCAAAAAGCGAAAAGAACAGCTAGATAGTATGAATAAACGTAAGACAGCACCAGCAAGTCACCAACTCAGCTATGGTGCTGCCTCTCGTTTATAAAGTTTATTTTCTAAATGAACATTACGAAGCTGAATATGATTTAAGAGCTTCAAGCATCAGATCCCAAAATCCATCCACATCAAGGGTTAAACCAAACTTCGCATTTGCTTTCCTTCCTGTAACTCCAAGCAAATCAACTGAAGTCGTTCCAGCCGTGTATTCTCCGCGTGTTTCTACCACAATATTAACTTCCTTTAGCGTAAATAGTTCTGGAGCTATGCAATAAGCAACGGTTAATACATCGTGAACAGGAGGACCATCAAAGCCAAACGTTTCTTTATAAGTAGATTTAAAAAATGCTAATAATTCACCCACCTTTTTTGCTACGTTATTATCAATGTTCATCACTTGGTTAATAACATTATCTGTTGCAACGGCTTGATGCGTAATATCTAACCCCATTACTATCAGTGGAATGCCGCTATCAAACACTTTTTTAGCCGCTTCTGGATCTGCCCAAATATTAAACTCAGCTGTTGGCGTCCAGTTCCCGAAGGTTCCGCCGCCCATAAGGATAATCTCTTCAATATTTTCTTTAATTTCTGGAGCTTTTATTAAAGCTAAAGCAATGTTCGTTAATGGACCGGTAGGCAAAAGCGTAACGGGATCTTCTGACTCTTTGACCATTCGTATAATAGTATCTACTCCGTGTTCTTCGCTCCAGCTGCGAGAGAGAGCCGGGAACTCAGGGCCGTCTAATCCTGAATCACCGTGTATACTAGGCGCGTTTTCACGTCTGCGCATCATTGGTTCGCTTGCTCCTTTTGAAACACTCACGTTATGTAACGATACTAAATCACACACCTTCAAAGCATTCAGCGTCGTTTTTTCTATTTCTGCGTTTCCTGAAACAGTTGTAATCCCTAAAATATCTAATCCTGGTTGTGCAACAGCTAAAATAATTGCAATGGCATCATCATGACCTGGGTCACAGTCCATAATAATCTTTCTTTTTTTCATTATTGTCACCTCTATAGAATGGATAAATTAATGTTATTTTTGCAGGGAATTTACTCTATCTAAAATAGCTTCTGTAAAATCCGACGTAGAGGCATGTCCGCCTAAATCTTTTGTTTTCACTTCATCTTGGAGCGTTTGATAAAGAGCGCAGTCTACTGTAGCAGCCACTTCTGGAAGTTTGTGATCCGTATGTTTTTCAGCCAGCCATCTCAGTAGCATAATCCCCGAAGAAATAATACCGGTTGGGTTTGCTATGTTCAAACCTGCGATATCTGGCGCAGAACCATGAGCTGCTTGTGCCATAGCCATATGTTCATTTGCATTAAGAGAAGGGGCTAATCCTAAGCTCCCTACAAGCTCGCCGGCTAAATCTGAAAGAATATCACCGTACATGTTTTCGGTTACAATGACATCAAAATCGGCTGCACAGCGTACTAGATGAGCAGCCATAGCATCAATATGATAGTCGTCCACTTTTACTTCAGGATATTGCTCAGCTACTTCTCGACAAACGTTTAGAAATAGTCCGGTACTTAATCTTAAAACATTTGCTTTATGTACGATTGTTACTTTTTTACGACGCTGCATAGCCAATGCAAAAGCTTCATGCGCAATTCTTTCTACGGCTTTTCGCGTAAATACGCCCGATGTCACCACAACGTCTTTTGTGATTTGCCATTCCCCGTGTCCAGAAAACATATTACGATCGGCACAAAATCCTTCTGTATTTTGCCGGCCAATACCCCTATACGATAAACAGTCATTGATTTGAACACCCTTTCATTATGCGCAATGCTTTTATAAATAGATTGAAGTTTTATAGTATTAATCTACTTAAAGGAAAGACAATAATAAAATCGTATTTTTTATGTTTATAGATTAAATTCTTTTATCTTTCTTTTTGCTGCTTTTTTTAAAAAGAACTAGCTAATGCTTCGTGCTCCAGATTTTCTATTAAACAGCTTCTTAATTGGTGATATTAAATTTAAAAAAACACCCAATTACCACCTAAAACATGATTTAATTATATCATAATTCAGAAAATTAAACGGTTATCCGTTGGCACGAAAATTGCTTGTACTGTATATGAGGAATACAAAAGAAAGGAGCAATATGTAGTTGCAGATAAGGAAGCTGCTTTTAAAGAACGAGAAGTCTGTTTAAAGTTATTATTTCACAATGAAGGGGAGAAGAAGAATGAGTGAACCGCAAAAAGAAATGAGTTCATTAAATCAGGTAAGGAAAAAAGAGAGGAAAATAAACGTTTTTGCTTTATTGTTAGGCTTTCTTGTGATTGCTACTATTTTAACGTATATCTTGCCAGCCGGAGAATACGCACGTGTAGAAGTAGACGGACGAACAACGGTAGATCCTCAGTCGTTTAAATGGATTGATTCTACGCCAGTTGGATTCTTTGATATGGTCAAAGCGATACATACAGGAATGGTAGAAGGAGCCGACATTATCTTTTTTGTATTAATTATTGGCGGTTTCTTTGGTGTACTAAGTGCTACGGGTACAGTAGATGTATTAATTACAACGATGGCTAAAAAGCTTGCTACCCGAGAAAAGTTATTAATTCCTGTTATGATGCTATTTTTTGCGGTAGGAGGATCTTTAATGGGAATGGCGGAAGAAACGCTAGCCTATATTCCTCTTTTAATTCCGCTGGCACTTGCTCTTGGGTTCGACGCATTAACGGGAACTGCCATTGTTTTAATTGGAGCATCAGCTGGTTTTACTACGGCCGTTATGAATCCGTTTACAGTGGGTGTTGCACAAGGAGTAGCAGAGCTTCCTATGTTTTCTGGAATGGGCTTTCGCCTTATCTTATTCGTAGTTGTTTACGCTGTTTCAGTATGGTTTGTCTACCGATATGCAATGAAAGTTAAAAAAAGTCCTTCGATTGGAACATACGGAAAATACAGCATAACTAATGCAAATAAACTCTTAAACTCAGATGCAAAGTTAACTAGAAAGCATAAATGGATTATGGCAGCATTTCTTGTTAACTATGTAATTCTTGCTTTTGGGGTTATTAAGTATAAGTGGTACATTACCGAAATTGCCTCTCTGTTTGTCATTTTGACTATTGTGATTGGGGTTATTGGGAGACTGTCTGTTGAAAATACAGTTAAGTCGTTTACAAACGGGGCAGCAGCATTAGTTGGAGGAGCGCTAGTTATCGGAGTTTCTCGTGCTGTTCTTGTTGTTTTGAATGAAGGTCATATTGTAGATCCTATGCTTCATCAAGTATCTGGAGCCATTCAACATATTCCGGGATATTTAAGCGTCATTGGAATCTACAACTTCCAAGCGCTGATTCACCTTATTTTAGCATCTGGAACAGGTCATGCGATGCTGACAATGCCAATCATGACACCGCTTGCAGATTTGCTTGATATTACAAGACAAACAGCAGTATTATCTTTTTCTTTTGCAGACGGCATCGGAAACATTATTTTCCCGACGGCTGGAACATTAATGGCTGGCTTAGCGATTGCGGGAATTTCATGGACAAAGTGGGCAAAATGGGTGCTGCCGTTAGTCCTTATTCAATATGTGATTGGTCTAATAGCCGTTGTGATTGCTTATTTTATCAATTACGGACCATTTTAAGCATTAAAATTATATAGAAAAATATTATTCGCAAGTCGAGCTTACTAGTAGGAGGAATAGAAGTTGTTAACCTTAATCAAAAACGCAGAAGTATATGCACCACAGCCTTTAGGAAAAAAAGACGTATTACTTGCAGACAGCAAAATCATCCTTATAAAAGATTATATTGAGCATTTAAATACGTCCATTCCTATTGATGTTGTAGACGCCGCTAATCACATTATAGCTCCAGGCTTCATTGACTCACATGTTCATATTATTGGTGGAGGAGGAGAAGGTGGATATAAAACACGCACTCCTGAACTAATGTTAACCGATGCAACGACTGCCGGTGTTACAACTATTGTAGGTGTACTTGGAACAGACGGTACAACAAGAAGAATGGAAAATCTTCTGGCCAAAGCAAGAGGATTAGAAGAAGAAGGGATTAGCTGTTTCATTCACACAGGTTCCTATCAAATACCGGTAAAAACGTTAACCAGCAGCATCGAGGAAGATCTTATTTTAATTGATAAAATTATTGGAGTAGGTGAAATTGCGATCTCTGACCACCGTTCCTCTGAACCGACATTTGAAGAACTGGTAAAGGTGGCTTCCGCTGCCCGCAATGGAGGGATTTTATCAGGAAAAGCTGGAATATTAGAAGTTCACGTAGGAGATGGAGAACGAAAATTATCTTTATTAAATCAAATTGCAGATAAAACAGACCTGCCAATTCGTCAATTTCATCCTACACACATTAATCGAAATGAAGAGCTGTTTAAAGAAGGAATTCAATTTGCAAAACGAGGCGGATATGTAGATTTGACGACTAGCACCATTCCCCATTTTTTAGAAGAAGGGGAAGTGAAGTGCAGCAAAGGGTTACGCATCATGCTTGAAGAAGAAGTTCCGATCTCAAGTATTACGTTTTCATCCGATGGAAACGCGAGCCTGCCGTTTTTTGATGATAACGGAGATTATAAAGGTCTTCAAGTTGGAAAAGTGTCTTCTTTATTTCAAGAAGTACGAGATGCAGTATTAGAGGAATCAGTACCTTTAGAAACAGCTCTTCAAGTTATTACCTCTAACCCTGCTAAAGTATTAAAATTGTACAATAAAGGGCATATTCAACCTGGAAAAGATGCAGATTTAGTCCTTTTAGATAAAGAGACGCTAACGATTAAAACAGTTTTTGCTCAAGGTAAGATGATGCTAAAAGATGGTGTTCCTCTTGTGAAAGGAACGTTTGAATAACAGATTTTAGGATCTAAGCAGCGAAGCATCATTTAACGAACGTATTGTGGAAAGGATATGAGCTAATTAGAAAGAGCTATTGAAATTTGCGTGAAAAGGGGCATTCCAATGAAAAAGAAACTTGTTTCATGTCTGATCAGCTTTACATTACTTTCTTCTTTGAGTACACCGCTGCTTGCAAAAGCACAAGACAATACTCAGGACATTAAAGGCAACCTTGTTATTGCAGGCGGAGGTGTAGGAACATCTAATCACGACATATATGAAAAATTCCTCTCGCTTGCTGGAGGAAAAGAAAAAGCCAAAATAGGGATTATTCCAGCTGCTAGCACAACGCTGCAGTCTTCTGAAAAGTTTAAGAAAGACCTCGTGAAATACGGAGTAAACTCAGATTCTATTCAGATACTTCCCGTTTCAAATCACGATTTTTCTGACACACAAAGGGATGAATCAACTTGGAAGAGCCAAGTAAACGATAAGAAGTTATCCGGTACAATTAAAGGACTAACGGCAGTTTGGTTTGTTGGAGGAGACCAAACAAAAATTGTAGATTCCCTTCGGCAAAATAATGGAAGCGATTCCGAAGCGTTAAAAGCTATTTGGGATATTTATCGTAAAGGAGCAGTAATTGGAGGTACAAGTGCAGGAGCTGCAATTATGAGTGACGTCATGATTACGGGGGGAGACAGTCTAGGAGCTTTAAAAGAAAGTATAGGAAACAAGGCAAATAAGCATGTAAATGAAGGGGAAGACGGTAAAAAAGAGTACGAGCCTTTATCAGTTCAAAAGGGGCTGGGTTTTTTCCAACATGGCATAATCGATCAGCATATGGATGAACGAGCACGACTTGGGCGACTTGCAGTAGCTGCGTATAATTCTGAACGCGACAAAGAACAAAACTTTGCATACGGTGTGGACGAAGATACGGCTATGGTCGTTAATAATAAAGATCAAAAAATTGAAGTCGTTGGACGAAGCGGAGTAGCTGTATTAGACATGAGCAAGGCTAAGCTAAAATCAGCTTCGAGCTTTGTATCTAAGCAAAAAGCGCGTTCAGGTTTAGAGAACATAAAAGTTAGTTACTTATCTCCTGGAGATAAAATTAACTATCATTTAAAGTCATTTGAATTTCCAAAAGATAAAGTAGAAACGAAGGGATTTGAATATTATTCCTTTAACGCACTGCCTGCTACGGGTGTTTTTACGCCATATGGAAGATTAAAGGCTTATTTATCCTATTCTCTTGTTGACAATGAATCGATGAAATCTGCCAACAGCTATGTTTATGACAGTCAAGGGTGGGGATATGAAATTGCTTTTCGAAAGAATAGTGATACAAACGGCTACTGGAGATATACTGACGGACAAAAAGATGATTATTCCATCGTAAATGTAGGAATGGATATTACGCCCAAAACCGTTAAATTCCAGCCGGATAAAGAAACTAGTTTAACTTATAAAAAATCTACCTTTTCTCCATCTGAAAGTCCTGTATACGATTCGATTAAAGGTAATCTCTTAATTGCAGGAGGAGCACTTGGCAGCAGCAATTCAAGCGTGTATAACAAGTTTATTAATCTTGCAGGAGGAAAACAGGCCAAAATAGGAATTGTGCCTGCAGCGAGTACTAAGTTTGATTCCTCTAGTCATTTTAAAGAAGATTTAATTAAATACGGAATGAAGGCAGAAAATATAGAAGTTTTACCTATTTCAAACCATGACTTTAAAGGAACTTCTGAAAATGAGTCGAATTGGAAAGCAAATATGAATAGTGATAAACTAGCGCAAAAAGTTAAAGGGCTAACAGGCATTTGGTTTGTAGGAGGAGATCAAACCTTGATTACGGGCTCGCTGCGTAATGAAAATGGTTCGGACTCAAAAGTTTTACAAGCCATATGGCATACGTACAAAAATGGAGCAGTACTTGGCGGTACGAGCGCCGGCGCGGCGATTATGAGTAATACTATGCTCGCAGGCGGAGATAGCTACGGAGCGCTTTCATACGGATTTACAGACACATACGATGATATGACTCAGCAAGAAGGCGGGCCTGCTTATTTGGAAAAAGGTCTTGGCTTTTTCCAATACGGTCTTGTAGATCAGCATTTTGACAACAAAGCAAGACTCGGACGTCTTATTGCAACAGCATATGAAAAAGGAAATAAAAATCAGCTTTCTTACGGAATTGATGAAGATACTGCTATGGTAGTAAATAATAAAGAAAAACAAATAGAAGTTGTGGGAAGAGGCGGCATTACGCTAGTTGACTTAGCGAAGGTACAGGCAAATGACAAATTTCCGAGTGATTACAAAAATATTCTTATCTCTTGTATTACGCCAGGCGACAAAGTAAATATGACAACAAAAGAGATCGTAATAAACCCAGCTAAAACATCTACTAGAAAAAATGAATACTACAGTGAAAAGATTGGGCCGAACACGGGTCTTTTCTCTCCGCACGGTGTATTAAGAAAATTTTTGGCTTACGATCTTATTGATAATGCCCAGAGTAAAGAAATAAAGAGCTATGCGTTTAACCAAAACAAAGGTTTTGAGCTTACCTTCCGAAAAAGCGCTGAAAGCAATGGTTATTGGGCTTATACAGACGGTCAAAAAGACGATTATTCCATTGTGAAAGTTACGTTAGATATCAAACCAATAAAAGTAGCTATTAAATAAAAAGAAAACAGAAAGTAATTAAATGCATGTAGAGCTTTGACATAGCGTGCCTCCATCTATTGAAGTGGAGGTTCTTTTTTCTACTTGTTTTATTTGTAATAGGGACAAACGTCCGCTAGATGAAATGCGCAGCAAAGTATAAAATGATAGGTATATATTCCATAAACTAATCTCTGAAGGCAAGTCAAGTTAAAGGCCTGTAGAAAGGTGTCCATACAATGAAAAAGAAATTAGTTTTAATAACAGGAAGCAAGCAAACTAGAATCATTTTACATAATCAATTAAAAGAGTTGTTAGGAGATTACATTTCTATTGAATGCTTTGCGATTGATGAAGAATTACCCGGAAAAATTGATGGCGATGTTGTCCTTTATTCATCGGAGAGTATAAAGCACGAAATGAAGGACAGATTAGACGTTCAGCATGCACATGAAATTGTAGGAAATAGAACGATTCACCATAAACATATAAATGAATTGCTGAAAATCCCTGCCCATACAAAGGTGTTAATTGTAAACGATGATGATAAAGAAACTCTTAAGTTAATAGAGTCTCTCTATCAAGTAGGGATTAATCATGTTCAGTTTATTCCTTTTAAAAAGCAAAAGACCTATTACGAAGGGGTTGAAATTGCTGTTTCTCCAGGTGAGGTTCACTTGTGCCCGCCATATGTAAAACATGTAATTGATATAGGCGTTAGGCTTTTTGACATGGCTACCATTTTTGAACTTATAAAATCATTTGGTTTTAATCAGTCTAATCATTCAATTATTTGGGATCGCTATTTGCGAAACATCATTGTGCTGCAAAAAAAACTAATAGAAGCAGAGGGGCAAATGAAAGAACTTCACCTGCATGTAAAAAGTGTTGTAAATGTAGTTGAAGATGGTATTCTTGCCGTGGATTTCAATAAAAGAATTACGTTATTTAATAAAAGGTTAGAATCATTGTTTCAGCTATCTTCTTCTGATGTTGTAGATCATGAAATTCAAAATGTAATTTTCGACGAAGGCCTTGTGGAGTTTATTACTTTGTCGGACGAGAAAAGTCAGTACTTTAACATAAACGGATACGAAATGGTTATCTATAAGTCAATGATTCACGAAAGCAATACTACTGTAGCAACGTTTAAAAGTGTTAATCAAGCTGTTGAAATAGAAGGGAAAGCGCAGTCAGAACTTAGAAAAAACGGTTTTTCTGCTAAGTATAACTATCAAGATATTATAGGAGAACACCCAGCTTTGCTTAAAACGATTGGAATTTCCCGAAAAATGGCGGTTACTGAGTATCCTATTTTAATTCAAGGAGAAACCGGTACAGGGAAAGAGCTGTTTGCTCAGGCTATCCACAATTATTCTACACGTAAAAATGGACCGTTTCTTGCCGTTAACTGCAGTGCCATGACTGATACGCTGCTAGAAAGCGAGCTGTTTGGGTACGAAGAAGCCAGCTTTACAGGAGCGCAAAAAGGCGGTAAAAAAGGGCTGTTCGAGAGCGCTGATAAAGGCACGATCTTTCTAGATGAAATTGGTGATATCAGTCCGCGTTTGCAGACCCAGCTTTTAAGAGTGCTTCAAGAAAAAGAAATTAGGCGGGTAGGAGGCACAAGAGTAATTCCTATCAATGTAAGGATAATAGCAGCCACTCACAACAATTTAATACATAAAATGAAAGAAGGTGTGTTTCGAGAAGATTTATACTATCGTTTACATGTATTATCTTTAACCATTCCTCCTTTAAGATATAGAAGAACCGATATTCCTTTACTCATTCATCATTTTATTTCTAAATCGAAAACGTGGACGCATATCCATCCAGAAGCGATGAAGCTGCTTATCGAATATGAATGGTTAGGAAATATAAGAGAATTAAAAGGAGTCATTGAGTATTTGCTTACCGTCTGTGATGAAAACGAAGTGAAAGCAAAAGACGTAGAATATAGGCTTAGTAGTCAAAAAGAGGATCATTCTTTGTATGAAATTGAAAATGAATCGTTGGACTTGATTGAACTTCAAGAAAATCATGCTCTGTTAGAAACGATAAAACAGTGTAATGATACAGGAAAAGCAGCAAGCAGAAAGTGGATTACACAGCATTTAAAAGGCTTTATTCTTACAGAACAGCAGGTGAGAAATCGTTTAGATGTACTAGAAGAAAAAGAGTATATTATAAAGCGCAGAGGCAGAGCAGGAACAAAAATAACAGAAAAAGGACTGCATTATCTATATCATTTAAAAACAAAACAGCACTTGATTCATCCTTGATATACAGGGGAAAGGGAAACTTAACTAATTAAGCTTCCCTTTTTTTATAAAATAATGTAGTCATAAACTCGGCGTTTACGGCTGATTTCCGCCGTAAACTTTTCCTGTAGAAGAAGTAATAACACCGCCGTTTACGTTTAAAGTATAAGCTAATCCTCCAGAACCTGTCCAAGTGGAAAGATTAAAAGTGCTGCCATTAAATAGTTTATAGATAGAAATATTATTAAACGTCAGAGGCTGACCGCTTATACAAGTAGTAGGCACCTTATTTGTTTTACCCAGATAAACAGCAGCATTTGTAGAGCCTGGCTGTGTTGCTACTTTAGCTGAACCATCTTTTTCTACCAACAGTGCTGACTGTTCATTAACAGCAATTCCTTTTGCGCTTGTTCCAGTTTCTTCTCCGTCTTGGATATTACGTGCAAGAAATGTTAAAAAGCGCCCCATTCTATCTTGTTGTTCAAAGTGAGTGTCTGTTTGACTGTTGTTATTATGCGGTGTTTGAATCAAATAATCTGTAAAAGAAATAAGAGAACTATACGGGTTGTTTAGCGCTGTTTCGAATCTAAAGTTGTAGAGCCTGCTGAGATAGAATCATAAATGTGATCACCTTGAATCATGGTGCCGGCACTCGTTCCTCCAAAAGGAATGCCCTGCGTAATACGGTTATTTAATGCTGTAAGAGCCGGGGAGCCTTCTAAGAAATCTACGTAATCAGCTTGATTGCCTCCAGCAAAAAAAAATACCTTCTGCTTTGTTAATTTTATCAATCAAAGAAGAGTCTGAGCCTGCTCTTATTAAATCATCAACGACAATTGTGCTAACAGAGTTAAGGGGCTTACCTATACTTTTTGCTAGGTCATAGATATATGAATTATAGGCGTCAGTACCCGTCGCTCTTATAACCAAAAAATCTCCGCCGTTTGCCTTTTGAATCATCCATTTGAACGCTTCATCTACATCGGTGCTTCCTCCCATATAGACTTGTCCAAAGCTTGTACTAGTCGCTTTGTCTGCGGTACTTCCGACTTGATAAAACGTGTAAGGTGCAGAAGCAGCGGAAGTGGAGATTGGAAGTAAAAGAGATGCCGCGAGAACAGCACAAGTAATGACCTGCTTTTTAATGTTTTTTTACGTTCAGCTTTTTTCATAAAGTTCTCCTCCTTTAATAGGAGTTCATAGATAAACATGCAAGTTTTATACCAACTTATTGAACACCGGCAAAACAGTGAAAGAAGAATTTTTTTTAAAGCTCTATGTGTAATATAGGTTATTTATGAGTCATTATTAAGGTTTTTTACACCCGAAAAATGGCGAGAACGACTCTAACTCGGATGCCTAATAGTGAAAATAAAATTGCAAAAGGTATACAAGATTACATCCCTCATTGAAAAATAACGTTTAAAAACTTAAAATTATGATAGAAAGGAAAAACAAGGATAAAAAGAAGATCTGGCCGCAATAGCGCCTTATTTATCAAACAGACCTTCATTCTATCAATATCTTCATCTCTTAAACGTTTTATACCAGCATTTCTACGCAGAAAAAATTATACATGAGAGGATCTGTCAAAATGAACAAACAGGAAAGTAGTTACAGATGGGTTGTTTTTGGAACCGCTTTATTAGCATATTATTTGATTGTCAGTCAACGAACAGCCCCTGGACTTATTACAGAACAGTTAATGAAAGATTTTCACGTTTCAGCATCTGTGATAGGGTTAATGACTAGTATACAATTTTTAGCATATGCAGGCCTTCAGATTCCTATTGGTTTACTTTCTGACCGATACGGTCCCAATCGATTTTTGATTATAGGGTCGCTTTTAACTGGAATAGGAAGTCTTATCTACAGCACGGCTCCTAACGAATATGTGTTAATTTTCTCTCGTTTACTAGTCGGTACGGGAGACTCAATGATTTTTGTCAATTTAGTGTTAATTTTAAGTCAGTGGTTTAAGGGAAATGAGTTTGTAAAGCTATTAGGTTTAATTGGGCTGGTAGGAAGTGTAGGTTCATTATCAGCTACCGTGCCTTTGTCTATGTGGATTTCATTTTCAGGCTGGAGAGTTCCTTTTCTTAGCATAGGTCTAGTTTTAATGGCGGTATCCTACCTGCTTTATGTCGTTTTAGTGATAAAACCTAAACGATTATTTCAAGAGGATGCTAAAGCAAATAAATCCTCTGTTAAGACTCCGGAAAGCGTATGGGGGATCCTAAGGAGAGTGATGACGACTCGCCAAGCCTGGGCAACATTTCTTTGTCATTTTGGTGTAGTCGGTACATATATCGGTTTTATTGGTTCTTGGGGAGTTCCTTATGGAATGAATGTGTTCCATTTATCCCGCGCTGATGCAAGTCAGCTTATTATGTATGGTCTGTTTGGCGCTATGATTGGTGGCCCTTTAATCAGCTGGATAACAAGCAGGTTAAATTCCATTAAAAAAATCTATTCACTTATTCACCTTATTGTGGTGCTTAGCTGGACTGGATTATTACTATCCGGCGTGAAACCTTCATTCATGCTAGTCGTTATTTTGCTTTTTATCATCGGCTTTGGAAACGGCGCAAGCGCTTTGACATTTGCCGTAGTACGTCAATCCTTCTCCGTAAAAGAAGTAGGGGTTGTATCAGGCTTTGCCAATATGGGAGGCTTTTTAAGCGCCGTATTATTACCTAGTATTTTCGGAAATGTTCTGGATTTATTTCCCGAACGCTCGCTGCACATCGGGTATCATTATGCTTTTATGATTCCCATTTTGTTTTCAATGATGGGGTTGTTAGGTGTCTTACTAATTAAAGAAAAAGGAAAAAAGGAGCAGAGCGTGCTGAATGCTTCTTAATTCACAATGACTGTCTCATTTACAGTGCAGAAAAATTCGTATCTTTATTATAAGGTTCATTTTTATACTTTCAAGCAGGCAGAAGATAATCGCTTTTATAAGTGGTTATCTTTTTTAGTCTATCCCATTTTTTAGAGTCATATAGAGCTATACTTCTAAAAAGAATAGTATAACTGAGCATTCTACTCCAAATAGATTTTACTCATATCAGTAATACAAAAATTTTTATAAGACAGCACGCTATTAGAATTTACTACTTAAATAAAGAGCCACATCGCGAATTGCTTTATCAGTTTCACTTTCTATTAACTCTCTGTCCTTTGTATACGAATAAACAGTATCACCGTGAAGAAGGAGATCTGATAAATTTAATAAGCCGACAGCGCGCTTGTTGAATTTATGAGCAATGGCTAAAGTGGTAGCTGTTTCCATATCCACCCCGAGAAAATCTGCAAGCGACCATTCTTTTACCATGTCATGCGTCTCGATCAGCATGGCACCCATACTGACCACATGTCCTTTTATATAGCTGTAGCCTTTTTGTTCACAATACCTACAGGCGGCTTCCACTAACTCTTTGTTAGCTTCTACAAGCGTTTGTTCTGGTAAATACCAGTGTGATACGCCATCTTGCATTTTTGCTGCAGATACAATTAAAATATCGCCATATTGTATAGTAGAAGATAAACTTCCAAAATATCCCGTTTGAATAAATAAGTCGGTTCCGCTGCCAGCAAATTGATGTACAATGTTTGACGCCATCGGACTGCCGTATACATTCGCAAATCCTATATTTCTGTTATTGAACTTACCTATTACCGTGTTCCATTTAGGCGTATGAATATCAGTAGATAAGATCTCTTTCCATAAATTTATATTATCTTGGAATTCCCACTCACCATGAATAATAAATGCATTAGGCAGCTCTTTTTCTGATAGCTTTAATACGTTTAGCCAATCTTTTTTTTCAAAATCGCCATACAGCTTCATCTTTTTCTCCTTATTTTCTCAGTTAGACTAGTTAGAAAAGAATTCTTCATTACTAGCTTTCATTCCTTTAATTTTTAGAACTAACAAATATAAAAGAAATGACAGTGCTGATTTAAAAATGAAGTTATGCGTGCTTTTTTTACTCATTTCTCGACAAATATTTAGAATTAAAAAGGAGTTCAGTAATAATAAAAGAAATTCCTTACTAACGCTTATTTAAATTAGATAAAGCTGTGAGAAAAGCTCCGTTTAGTTAATGAATGAATAAGAGGAGGGAAGGTACAGGTGTCAAATTATTTTCCCATAATTAAAACAAAAAGGCTTATCCTAAGGGAAATTGTAGCAGAAGACGCAGGCAATATTTTAAAATACCTATCCGATAAAGAAGTAATGAAACACTACGGTCTAGAGCCTTTTACAACGGTTGAGGATGCTTCAAATGAGATTGCGTGGTATAAATCGATCTTAAACGAAAAATCTGGAATAAGATGGGGTATTACTCTTAAAGAACAAGACGACATTATTGGCAGCTGCGGGTTTCTTAATAGAGTTCATAACCATTGCCGTGCAGAAATTGGATATGAGCTAAGCAAAGATTACTGGGGGAATGGGATTGCTAATGCTGCTTCACAAAAATTAATAAAAAAGAATGGCTTTATAAAAGAAGGTCTATTAAGAAGCTATGAATTTACGTGTGGAAAATTTGATGATTTGTACATGTATTCTTTATTAAAACAAGATGTCGACAGGCTTCAACCACATGAAGGGAATATCTAGACATCGTTATTAAGAATACGTATAGCATAATGACAGATAAGGGGAAAATGTATGGCCCATTTTAATGTTGATATTGTTCACTATCATCCTCAATTTGCTGAGCAAACGGTAAAAATGTGGAGAGATAGTAAAGAAAAAGCGATTGAACAAAAGGAAATGCACAGTTTTGACCGTCATGTCTATTTTTTAAATCATATATTGTCAGCACACTATAAAATTGAATTAGCGTTAATGGATGAACAAATAGTAGGAATGATTGCTTATCATGCTGACGAAATTAGCCAACTGTACGTTCATGTAGATTATCAAGGAGGAGGAATCGGACAGCGTTTACTCGAAAGAGCCAAGACAGAATCAAATGGAAAATTAATATTAAGTACATTTGAACGAAATAAAAATGCCCAGAGGTTTTACGAGAAACACGGCTTCAGTATTATAAAAAGAGGATGTGAAAACGAAGAGAAACTACCCGATATTACATATGAATGGACAAACAAATGAAGCATACGTAATTTTAATAAAGGAGCGGTTAGTGTGAATACGTTAGCACATGAAACATAACAACGCTGTCTATATGTCCGTGGTCCGCCTTTTACTAGTTTAGGATAGATGATTAATGCTAGCTATAAAAAGGAGGAGTTTAATATGATAACGGACAAACATTTTTTAAACGCTGTAAACAATACAAATGTTGATTTTACTGGATGGGATTTTTCTATTATTACTCGTACTGGTCGTATGGATAGCGACATGCTTTCGTGGTCATACGGAAGTGAAGCTTTTCGTCTTATTCAAGACTCTAATGCCGCTTTAGATATGGGAACAGGAGGAGGAGAATTTTTATCTTTGTTACAGCCTTTTCCTCACGTTATGTATGCTACAGAAGGATATAAACCTAACGTTCCAATCGCTAAAAAACGTTTAGAACCGCTTGGTGTCAAAGTTGTTGAACGAACTGAAGACGAAAATTTACCGTTTAAAGATGATACATTTGATTTGATTTTGAACCAGCACGAATCTTTTTGTGCTTCGGAAGTACACCGAATTTTATCAACCCAAGGCACGTTCTTCACTCAGCAAGTAGGCGGGTTAGACTGTTCACGAATCAATGAATGTATAGGGGCTCCAATAAATAAAGAGTTTTCCAACTGGAATTTAAAGAAAGCAATAGAAGAGCTTAAACAAAGTTCTTTTAACGTCATTTCTTGCAAAGAAGAGTTTCCTGTACAGAGATTTTATGATATCGGAGCGCTCGTCTTTTATTTAAAGGCAATTCCTTGGCAAGTTCCTAATTTTGATGTAGAAACATATATCGAAGGGTTGTATAACATACATGGAATTATACAGTCTAAAGGTTTCTTTGACGTAAAACAACATCGTTTTATTATTAGAGCTGAGGCAAATAAATAGATAATCACACAGAGAAAGCGGGTCTCTAACTGGAAACCTGCTTTCTCCGTTTTAATTATGTAATTGTTTGCTAGATAAATCTAGCTCAAAAAGAAGAGAATTTCGATCTGGATAATCATATTGAACTGTCAGATCCTTTTTGGTCACTTGTTTAAACCCAGCTTTTTTATAGAAATTATGTGATCGAGTAGCTTGAGATGGAGTATCTAAAATAATTTTAGAAAACCCGTGCTTCTGCACAAAAAGAAGTAAAGAAGCATAAAGATTTTTTCCTATTCCAAACTCTTTTCCTCTATAGTGCTTGTATACAAAAAATTTCTTTAATATGCCTATTTCATTGGTTTTCTTTTGCAATCCAATACATCCTACTACTTCTTGCTTATCATTCAAAGCTACCCAAAAGTTACCGCCGGTATGGAGATAGTTTGACTTAATGTCTAAAATATCGGGCTGTTCTTCAACTCTAATACCTACACCAGCTTCTACATTTTGTACATGCAATATTAGTTGAATAACTGCTTCTTTATACTTATCTTCATACAATACAATCATTGATTAATAATAACTCCTTTCCTTCATTAAATGTTTCCTCCTCATTGCTCTTATTATATCTAGTACTATGGTGCAAATATATTATGATAGTTGAGTAATAAAAATGTATCTATATGGAACGCTTGTTATCTTGAATATGATTTTGTGAGGTATGAGATTTTGGTAATATGCAGTCTAATGCTCTTTTAGTAATGGGCATAAAAAAATTAAGCAGCACGCCGCCTAAAAACACGGTTAATAACGTTCCTACACCAATTGGTCCGTTTAAAAGCATCGCAGCTAGTAAAAATGTGAAGTAAATCAATGTTCTTGCGAGAAATAAATTTGTTTTAACTAGTTTTTGTATGATTAATGTTAAGCGATCAATTGGAATGGGTGCAAAATTTGTATGTAAATAGGCTGAGGTTCCTACACCTATAATGATTAAGCCAATTCCAAAACAACATAATTTGCTGTACCACATTTCAAAGGGAGCCCAATTCTGTAATAAAAAAAGCCATAAATCAATACCAAGACCCGTTATGAATGCTGTTAACAGTCCCAGTACTTCCGGCTTTTGTTTGCTTAAAAGGGCATTACCACAAATTAAAACACAGGCAAGTATAATTTCCCAGCTTCCAACGCTAAGACCTACGTTTAGGGATAGTCCAACTAAAAGTGCATCAAAAGGTGAAGCTCCTAGGTTGGATTGGATCGTCAAAGCAATTCCCAGAGTTAATAGTAAAATTCCTCCTACATAAATAGCATATTTCACTGTAATCAGCCCCTTTACTCATTTTTTTGTTGCAAATGCAACTATTTCAAGGTACATTAAACTTATATTATTTTTATTGTATTTGCAACAAAAATATGTACAAAGGAGATATTTATGAGTGAAATTCTGCGTGAAATTGGAATGATAGCAAGAGCATTGGATTCGATTAGTAATATAGAATTTAAAGAGTATGACCTGACTAAGGGGCAGTATTTGTATTTAGTGCGAATATGTGAAAATCCCGGAATCATTCAAGAAAAGTTAGCTGAGATGATAAAAGTAGATCGAACAACAGCGGCTCGGGCTATAAAAAAGCTTGAAATGAATGGTTTTATTGAGAAGAAAGACGATCTCCACAATAAAAAAAATAAAAACCTTTTTCCCACTGAAAAAGGGAAGAACGTATATCCGTTTATAAAAAGAGAAAATGATTATTCGGATAAAGTGGCATTAGAAGGTTTTACCCAGGAAGAAGCAGATACCATTCTTAAGCTGGTTCAAAGAGTAAGAAAAAATATAGAAACAGATTGGGAGTTTGTCAAAAAAGGAAACAAGAGAAATTATTGATGATATAAAGGAGAGGCGCATGTCAGTGATAATGGATATAAAAAAATGTACTCTTGAAGATGTAAATCACCTTCAAAATATTAGCTACAAAACATTTTATGAAACGTTTAAAGATCAAAATTCACCTGAAAACATGAAAGCTTATTTAGAAAAAGCATTTACAGTCGAACAGTTAGAAAAAGAACTATCAAATACGTCCTCGCAATTCTTTTTTATGTATGTTAATCATGAAATTGCAGGTTATTTAAAGGTTAATACGGATGATGCTCAATCTGAAGAGATGGGGGAAGAAGCGCTTGAAATTGAAAGAATTTATATAGGTAACAGCTTTCAAAAACGAGGGCTTGGTAAACATTTATTTAATAAAGCAGTAGAGATAGCAACGACACTTAATAAAAAGAAAATTTGGTTAGGCGTATGGGAAAAAAATAAAAATGCGATTGCTTTTTACAAGAAACAGGGATTTGTTCAAACTGGATCTCACTCGTTTTATATGGGAGACGAAGAACAAATAGACTTTATTATGGTTAAAACACTTTTATAGTTTTTTAAAAGATAAATAAAGTATAACTTCGTGAGCTAGGCGCTGAGTTTATTGCAAAAGATAATTGGACAGATCATATTGAAGTAGACGGAAAACTTTTAACAGGGCAAAATCCACAGTCTACAATCAGCCTCGCAAAAGAATTTGTACGTGCTTTAAACGCATAAAAGTATCTATAACCTTAATGGGGATGTCTCATGATTGATTGAGACATCCCCATTTCTTTAGGGTGAAATAAAATGAGAATTAAGGAAAACAAAAAGGGCGGCTATCTAAATAGCTGCCCTTTTATTTATTAGAAGATTTATTTCTGAAAATGTATGTAGTAATTCCTGTCACAATGATAACAGCCACAATACAAATGATCAGACGAACAATCTGTGTCACAAAGATATTATCTGCAATACTCATGTGTTTCGTTAGAATTAACGTTCCATAAGCAGCTAAAACAGATAAAAACATATTGACGATTCGTTGAGCCATGTTGTCGTTACTCCTTTCGCTTCACTACTTTACACTTTAACATATGTGCTCACTGTAAAAAATATCGAATTACAAGTATGTCAGAAAATCAGCACTCCAGGAAAAGAATCTACTTGTAAGGAAGTAGCTGATATTATATTAGTTATGGCGACTAAACGCAGTTCAGAGAAGGAAATGAGATTCGTTTAGTCGAATTTAACATGCTTATATTCTTTTTTTAGATAGGTGGGAAAAGCTTGTTTGATAAATTGAAAAAGCTATTTATGGATAAACAGGATCAGGAAGCAGATGACAAATACATTTTAGTCCCTGAGAGTGAAATAAATGAGACTTTAAAAAGAGATATAGTGAAGTTGGAAGAAGTAGGAGAGGCATACTGCAAAAGTCTTCAGCACAAATATAGAAGTAAATTTGAACGTGATGGTAAGCAGAACTTAAAAGTATGGGTGTGCCGAGATATTGATGGCGACCAACTACCAAATCTAAGTTCGAAGCAGTGTTTAGAAAAAGAATATCGTTCCCAAGTGGCAATAAACTTTGATGGGTTTACAGATGAAGAAGATGCATACGTTCATTACATCCAATTGTGGTATTACTTTAGTGGGTATTTTAAAGGGACAGGCACTTTGTATGATTTGTCAAAAAATCGTTTAGAAGCTGATATTGAAGAAAAGTTAGAAGAATTACTGAACCAATTATAGATTTCTACTTAGCACTGAGATTATTTGTTAATACACAGGGGGAAGGAATATGAGGGGGCGGCCCGAGTTAGAAATAGAAAGGGAAAAAATTTATAAAACGAAAAAATCCTAATGGAACATTTATAGAGCGGGTTGTTCAAGTGCCTAAGGAAGAAAATATGTTAGATTTTATTCTAGAAATCAAAAATTTAAAGAAAAAGGAACTTTCTTATAAAAGTTTATTGGTAACGACTGAAAACTGGTACGATTCTTTTCGTCTTGCTAGAGGAGATCTGAAATGGGTATCTTTGCATACAGTAGCGGTATGAGACTTGATTTTTCGTTATCTAGCTATGTTATCAGGATTAGGAATAGCTCTTTATTAAACCTTTTTGATCCTATAAATCAAGGGATTACGCGCTGGTTGATGGTTATCTGCGGTTTATTCATCTTTAGTAGTCATTTAAAATTCATCTTAGATAAGAAATCGAAAACAACGGATAATCAAAAGAAGACCTACTAATAAGAATTTCTTTTGATGTTGTAATGTTGATAAACAGTATTATGTAAATGAAAAACCTATGGAATACGTAGGAGAGAAATAAAAAAGAAAATTATATGTTATAATAATCTTAAATACCCAAATAAAGGAATTTTGTGTTGTTATGAATCGTAAATTTAATTCTCTATTTATAGTCTATCCTATCGTTTTCTTTGTAGTGCGTACTGTTTTTTCTTTTGTGAAAAATAGCGCTGCGGAATCTGTCTATGAGACGTTAGCTATACTTGCCATGTATTACTTTGCAGTTAGTGTTTTCTATTCGATTGACTTGTATATGCAAAAGAAAAATAGTTAATAGATTAGAAAATGCTGAGAGTCAGAGTAAAAACAAACGATATAAAGGAATCTAACAGTGCGCATTAAGAATTATTTTTTGTTTATCTTTCCACTCATTTTACTATTATTAGCCAGCTGCGATCCATCTTCTACGCCTAAAGAAAAATACTATTCAAGCACCAAAAGCACAAACCTTCAATTAGAAAACGTTAAATCAGTATCAATAGGAAGTTCTAAATATGACGTAGCCAGTTGTTTAAAGAAGAAACCAAAATTTATAGAGGTTACGGAGCAGCCTCCGTATACTACCTACATTTACGGAGAAAGTACAGAAAAGTATGATGTTGAATTTAAAATTGTAAATAATAAAGTCAGCAGATATGACTTGCTTAGTAACAAGTATGGTACGGAAAAGGGAATACATACTGGTGACAGCAAAAAAGATGTCATTAGGGCATATGGAGAAAATTATTACGAAAGAGAAGATACCGGAGCAACAATAATAGGGTATTTTGATAAAACTCATAAACTCAACATTGAGTTTTCTTTAGATGATAATAGTAAAGTTGGAGGTATTTTGGTTCAAAAAATAAATAATTAGGATGAGTAATAATGATCTATTTGCAAAATGAAAAAGAGCACCTATAAATGATTAGGTGCTTTTTTGTGCTGAGAACATTCATTATGGTTTTTAACAACTGTAGGTTTTCCTTTTTATGGTATTATATATAAATACATATTTAATACTGCCGAAAGAGGGAGATACTTAATGTTGCAATCACTGATTTTTGATATGGATGGAACGCTGTTTCAAACAGATAAGATTTTAGAATTATCACTTGATGATACCTTTAACCATTTGCGTGCACTCAATCAATGGGATACTGGCACTCCTATTGATAAGTATCGTGAGATTATGGGTGTACCTTTACCAAAAGTATGGGAAGCTTTATTACCTATTCATTCAGATGAAATGAGAAAGTATACGGATGACTATTTTTTGAAAAGCTTAGTGGAGAATATAAGAAAAGGGAAGGGTGCTTTATATCCCAATGTAAAAGAGGTCTTTAGCTATTTAAAAGAAAATAATTGTTCCATTTACATAGCAAGTAACGGTTTAAGGGAATATTTAGAAGCGATTGTAGACCATTACGATTTGAATAATTGGGTGACAGAGACATTTAGTATTCAACAAATCCAAACTCTCGATAAAGGAGAGTTAGTCAAAACGATTATAAAGAAATACGATATCAAATACGCTGCAGTAGTAGGAGACCGCCTATCTGATATCAATGCTGCAAAGGATAATGGTTTAATGGCAGTGGGGTGCAATTTTGATTTTGCTCAAGAAGCTGAACTTGCGCAGGCTGATGTGGTAATAGATGATTTGAAGGAGTTAAAAACTATTGTATCTAACATAAATAGTAGCTTGTCAATCTAAGATCCTCGTACATAACCATTATAGATGGTTAATGTCTCAATTATAGACCTAAATCTACTGAAGTTGAAACATAAATAATGAGCGGTTCCCTTGCAATTTAAAATGTTTACATAATCTTTTCTTGTCATTAATAAATGGTTTACAATACTGAGCTATGCTTAGGTTAAGATTTCCAAAATAGTTTTATATTAAAAATAATTCTATGAGAAAGGAGATTTTTGATTATGACTTCGCATATGATTCGTAAATCTGATAGCGCTCACTTATGTATTAGAGGGTATAAGATAAAATTGACACTCAGCCAGTGGAAGCTTGTAAGCACTCGGAGATAATGGTTAACCCAACTATTAAAAGAGGAAAACCTCCATCTTAATTTAGATGGGGTTTTTTGCATTTCTTTTATTAACCTTTTAATTGGTTAACTATTTAGACTTTATAATAAAAAAGACTAATAAAAGTTAAAAAATGTAATAAAAAAGAGGAATATTATTTAAGTGAAATTAAAATAAAGCACAACTAAATATGCATTTTTTAAATGTTTTACCACTTTTTATTGACCATAAAAATTTAAAAGAATTAAAATAAATATAAAGTAAGTAATTACTTACATTTTAAAATTGTTTTGTAGGAGGATGAATATTTTTAATGTATAGTTTAAGTTTTCAAAAGGTGGACGAGGCGAATGAAAAAGTTGGAGCAAAAGCTTTAAACCTTATAAAAATGAAAAGAAAAAATTTACCGATTCCAGATGGGTTTGTTATTCAAACGGAAGCTTTAAAGCGATATATCGAATGGAATGAGATTGATCGTCAAACAGATAATATACACGAGAGAATTTTGCACGGGGAAATTCCTATTGAAATTGAATCGGATCTCGTAGAGGCATTTCGAAACCTAAAGTGCTCTTATACGTCAGTAGCTGTTCGTTCATCATCCAGTGCTGAAGATTTAGAAGGCGCATCTTTTGCTGGCCAGTATGAAACCTATCTTAATGTGAAAAGTACCGAGGATTTTTTGAGTAAAGTGAAAGCGTGCTGGGCCTCATTTTTTACTGAAAGAGTCGAACAATATACTCAAAATATGTATGCTGATTTTGATGAAGTTTCAATGGCAGTTGTTGTTCAAGGGTTAATTGAGTCCGAAACATCGGGAGTCATATTCAGTCAAAACCCCGTCACTCATAATACAAAAGAAATGATGATTAATGCCAGCTATGGACTAGGAGAAGCAATCGTATCGGGCTTAGTAACACCTGATGTTTACCTGGTTAATAAACAAACCTTTGAGATAGAGAAAGAAAAAGGGCTAAAGGAAGTAAAAATAATTCCACTTGTTGAAGGCGTTGAAGAAATCGAAACAACGGAAGATGAGCAGCAAAAGTTTTGTTTAACAGACGAGAAAATCATTGAATTGGCCGAAATAACAAAAGAAGTAGAAGCTCTTTACCAACATCCCGTAGACATAGAGTTTGGTATTCAAGACAATCAAGTATATCTATTACAGGCAAGAGCGATTACCACGTTAACAGAGGCCAAAGAATTAACTCCTTTCCAAAAAGATATATCTTTAAATTTCGAGGATATGGAAGAGTTTTGGATTTTAAATGACACAAGTTTTTCTCATGCTGTTAGTCCTTTGTACGCTTCATTTATTATTCCGGCATTTTCTGAAGGAACAGCTTCTAGTTTTCAAAAGTTAAACTTTATATTTAATAGACTTAATTTAAAAGTGTATAAAGGACATATCTACACAAGAACGGAGCCTTTTAAAGGAGATTCTGATAAGAGAAGCCAAGAACATAAAGAATTAATGGAAAGTATTTATCCAGTCTTAACAAAACGAATGAATCAAATTATTAAGGAACAATTTTTACCTTACTATGACAAATTAGATAGCTCTACCTGGGAAAATCTCAACCTTCAGAGAGGAAAAGAGATTCTTCAAAGTTTGACTGATTTTTATAAAACGGCATATGATTTGCATTTTGACATTGTTATGCCTCAAATGTCTTTAAATACTATAGTTGAAGAATACTATAAAAACCTTACAAATAAAAAATCCGGACATGATGTTTATGAGCTATTAACCGGGAAAATGAACAAATCGTTGGAAACGGATCAACAGCTTTCTAGACTTGCTTTAATAGTTAAAGGCGATGCGGAACTTACTAAGATCTTTCAAGAAGAATGCACAGAAACTTTATTAAAGAAATTAGAGGAAAATAAAGCAGCAAAAAGCTTTATGGCTGAAGTAGATGCTTTTCTAAAACAGTATGGATATCGAAGCGTTGTAAGTCACGATTTTGTAGGAGAAACTTGGCTAGAGAATCCTCTTCACGCATTATCGATTATTCAAGGATATGTTAATGACGGTTACAACTTTGATGAGAATTTCAAACAGACGGTCAAAAAACGTGAACAGAACTATAATGAATTGTTGATGCAGATAGAGGATAGCCAACATAAAGAAGAATTTAAAAAATATTATCATTGGGCATTAGATGCATCCGTTATAAGAGATGACCATCATTTTTATATCGATGCAATGTTGGATGCAAAAGCCCGTTTATTCCTACTCAAGCTAGGTAATTTACTAGTACATCATCATGTTTTTCTAGTGAAAGAAGATATTTTCTTCTTATATCTTGATGAGCTAGAGTCTCTTTTAGAAAATCCAGTAGACATGACAGAATTAATTGAGAAACGTAAAAAAGAACACGCAGAACATGAGAAAATGTCTAATTTGCCTAAATACTTCGGCGTCCCTGAACCAGCTCAGCTGAAAGAAGCTGAGAAATATATGGGAGCTATTGAGGAAAATGACGCTAACAGCGAACATTCTATTAAAGGGTTAGCCTCTTCCTCGGGAACATATACTGGAAAAGTAAAAGTCATTTCAAATACGAAGGAATTTTCCAAGCTGGAAAAAGGTGATGTTTTAGTATGTAAGACCACTACTCCACTTTGGACTACTTTATTTCAGACTGCGGGGGCTGTTATTACTGACGCTGGAGGTATTCTTTCTCATTCGGCAATAATTGCACGTGAATATGAAATTCCTGCAGTGGTTGGTACGAAAATAAGTACGGATAAGCTAAAGGATGGCGATATGGTTATGGTCGATGGTACGAATGGAATTGTCACGCTTTTAAATGAATAAATAATTCTCTTCGCTTCCATTTGACAACAGCTCTTTTTCCTTTATATACTGCCTAATGGAAAGTAAATACTTACATTCAGGAAGCATAAAGGATGATTAACATGAAAAAAGATGAAACAAAAAAGAAGATAACAAAAGCTACAATAGAACTGCTTAAAGAAAAAGGCTATAAAGGTACTACCACTAGAGAAATTGCAGAACAAGCTGGCGTTAATGAATTAACTGTTTTTCGCCACTTTGGCAATAAAGAAGGCATTATTCAAGCTATTGTCAAAACAACAAGCTTTTCGCTTGAGATTTTTGATAAATCAATTGAATGGGAGCTTGAAAAAGATTTGACGAATTTCGGTTACCTGTTACTAAAAGACTTTGATAATAACCGAGACATGATTTCAATTGCTTTAAAGGACCCTTTAATTTTCTCACAGGCGCACGAAGAAATTTTAAAAAAAATTAATGATACGAAAGAAATACTAAAAGAATACTTTGAAGAAATGCAAAAGAAAGGATATATCAAAGAATTAGATTGCTGTACACAAGCGGAGATTTTCCTAAGTACGTATTGGGGATATTTTATGTATAAACTAAATTTTGGAGACAAAGCCTTACATGCAGATTATCAAAATATGATAAAAAACAGTATAAAAACGTTTATAAAAGGAATTTCTCTCCATTAAAAGGAGGCAATAATGTTTGGGTAAACATAAAGAGCTTATCTTGATTATTTCATTACTAATTGGGACATTTCTTGTACCAATAAATTCGACAATGATTGCCGTTGCTCTATCAACCATATCAGCTCATTTTAATGAACCACTTGCAAATATTTCGTGGGTAGTAACTATTTATTTAATTGTAATGGCTGTTACTCAGCCTATCGCTGGAAAGCTAGGAGATCTATATGGAAACAGAAATATCTATTTATGGGGCGTAGTGTTCTTTCTTATAGCATCTTTAGGCTGTATATTTTCAACTAATCTCATTTCCCTTATTATCTTTCGATCACTGCAGGCAGTAGGAGGAGCTTTACTTACTCCAAACACTATAGCAATCATTAGATATGTGGTGCCAAAAGAGAGGCTTCCTAAAATTTTAGGTGTATTTGGAATGGGAATGGGCTTGGGTGCTGCAATTGGACCATTGCTAGGGTCTGTACTGCTTGAAAACTTCAACTTGGAAGCTATATTCTGGGTGAATGTTCCTTTTCTTTTCTTAGCTTTAATCAGTGGAATAGTTATGATTCCTAAATTTAATGTTAAAAAGCAAACAAGCACTTTAGATATTCAAGGCTCCATTTATTTAGCAATTAGTATTTCTTTATTGATCTTGTTGACACACGGTATAGAATTTACTAAGGCTTTAATAATGGGAATAATATTTATTTTATCTACAATCTTGTTTATCAAAAGAGAAAATACGACAGAAAACCCGATTATCGATTTTTCTTTATTTAAAAATTCCACCTTTACAAGCGCTAATTTATCTATTATGCTTAGCAATTTTGTTATGTATGTGATTTTGTTAATTATGCCTCTGTTAATGAAGTCTCAATTTCATTTATCTACAGCGCAAACAGGGCTTGTTTTATCAGTTTTTTCGATTTCAATGTCTTTAAGCGGCTGGATAGGAGGATTATTAAACAATAAGTTTAGTTCTAAAAAAGTGATTGGATTTTCTTTTGCTATGATTATCGTCTCTAATATTCTTTTTTTATCTTTAGAGAATGTTGGATCTATTCTTTTTCTTATAGTGGCTTTAATTATTGGAGGTTTTTCTACAGGAATAGGTTTAACAAGCATGCAGGTTGCCTCGCTGGACTCCGTAAGTAAAGAGCAATCTGGTACAGCCTCTGGCATTTACTCAACGTTTCGTTATTTCGGAAGTATTGTTTCATCCACGCTTATTGCTCTCGTTACAAGCTATAACTACATCTTTATTATTTTAGGAGTATCGGGGATAGTAGGTATACTAGTAGCTAAAAACATTAAATCTGGTAGCCAAGACATGATAAGCAGCAATAATTCCAGTGCAAAAGCATAGTTGTTTTTTGATAAAGCTTTTGGTTATATACACCAGTTACTAATCAATCAATAAAAAATAAGTACTGCTTCTAAAATAGGAGCAGTACTTATTTTTTTGCTTAAAAATCTTAGACAAAATGGCAGATGAATTCATCTGTTCCTTCAAAAATGACTTGTTTTAAATAAAAAAATTCTAATAATTCAATCTTGTTATTGACGAACTCGCATTTCAGATGTACACTTAAGTCACAAAGCTACTTAGTATACAAGTTACCTAAGTATACTAAATTATATTTTAATGGATATATCATTTAGAAAACAGCAAGTCATAAATTAATGAGGTGACTAAAATGAAAGAAATTAGTATTGAAGAATTAAAAGAAAAAGCCATTCAATTAAGAAAAACAGCTCTTACAATGATTTATGGAGCACAGTCTGGCCATCCAGGAGGTTCACTTTCTGCAGCAGATATTATGGCAGCGCTTTATTTTAAAGAAATGAATGTTGATCCGCACAACCCTAACTGGGAAGATCGTGATAGATTTGTACTTTCTAAAGGTCACGTTTGTCCCATTCAATATTCTGCTTTAGCTTTACGAGGATTCGTTCCCTATGAAACGATATACACGTTAAGAGAATACGGTTCTCCGTTTCAAGGGCATCCAGATATGAAAAAGTGCAAAGGTATTGATATTTCAACAGGCTCACTAGGACAAGGACTTTCGTGTGGCGTAGGTATGGCAATCGCAGGGAAACGAGATTTTAAAGACTATAGAGTTTTTTCTTTAGTAGGAGACGGAGAATGTCAAGAAGGACAAATTTGGGAAGCTGCTCAAACAGCAGTTAAGTACCAATTAGATAATTTAGTTGTATTTGTAGATAATAACAGACTTCAAATCGATGGATTTTGTGATGAAATTATGCCATTGCAAGATTTAGAGAAAAAATTTGATGCGTTTGGTTTTGAAACAAAGCGAATTAATGGACACTCCATGGAAGAGATTGTAGAAACATTGGATGAAGTAAGAGTAGCGAAGAATGGAAGACCAAAATGTATCATCTGTGACACGGTAAAAGGTAAAGGCGTTTCGTTCATGGAGGATGTGGCTGATTGGCACGGGGTTGCTCCTAATGAAGAACAATATCATCAAGCAATGGAAGAAGTAGCAGGAGGTTTAAGGTAATGAGCATACTAGAAAAAGATCTTACAGTAAAAAAAGCTACGAGAGAAGCCTTTGGAGATGAAATCGTAAAATTAGGGAAAGAAAATAAAAATATTTATGTCATTGATGTAGATATTGCAAAGTCGTGTAAAACAGTAAACTTTATCAAACAATTACCCGACCAGCATATTAATGTTGGTATTGCAGAGCAAAATGCAGCTGGGTTAGCAGCTGGACTTGCTACGACTGGTAAAATTCCTTTTGTAAGCACTTACGCGGTTTTTGGTTCGTTAAGAATGCTTGAACAAATTAGACAAGAAGTCTGCTATCCTAACTTAAATGTAAAGATTGCTTGTTCACACGGCGGTTTAACGCCAGCTAATGATGGCGGAAGTCACCAAGCTATAGAAGATATGGGAGTATTAAGATCGGTTCCAAATATGACCGTCATTATGGGAGCTGACTATTATTCTACTAGAAAACTAGTAGAACAAGCTGCTAAAGTGTACGGACCTGTATATCTTCGTTTTACTCGCGATACGGTTCCAATGATTTACGATGAAAATGAAGAGTTTACAATTGGAAAAGCCAAGAAAATTAAAGATGGAAGTGACATCGCTATTATTGCCAACGGTGATACAGTACGACTCGCTTTAGAGGCAACTAAAGAATTAGAGAAACAAGGCATATCTGTGAAATTACTAGACATGCATACTATTAAGCCTTTAGATCGAGAAGCAGTGGTTGACTGCTTAAATATCGGAAAAATCATTACGGTTGAAGATCACAATATTCTAAATGGCCTTGGCAGTGCCGTATGTGAAGTAGTTGCGGAAGAAGGAAAAGGTACAGTTCGAAGAATTGGTGTACAGGATCAATTTGGACAATCTGCGCCTTATGAAAAACTATTAGAGTTAAATGGAATTACTGTAGAAAATATTATTAAAACAGCTAAAGAACTGATTTAAGACTAACTAAATTAAATAGAAGAAGCTAACAAGATGGGGGAAATATAATATGTTTGATTTAAAAGAGAGAGTAGCAATTATTACTGGTAGCGGTTCCAAAAAAGGGATTGGACGTACAATCGCCCTGACACTTGCAGAGCAAGGAGCGGCTGTTGTTATAGCAGATATTAATTTTGATGGTGTTCAGGATACAGTAAATGAAATAAAAGAAGCGGGCGGCAAAGCCTTAGGAATAGAGTTAAATGTAACAAGTAAAGATTCTTGCGATGCGATGGTTAAAAAAACACTTGAAGAATTCGGTAGAATTGATATTTTAATTAATAATGCAGGGATTTCTCAAAAGGTTACCGTTCAAGATATGACGCTTGAAGACATTACGAGAGTGTTTAACGTCAATATGTTTGGGTTGTTTCTATGTACGCAAGCAGTATTAGAAACAATGAAAGATCAAAAGTACGGTCGAATTATAAGCCTGTCTTCTGTTTCAGCTAAAAGAGGTGGAGGCGTGTTTGGGGGGCCTCACTATTCGGCATCTAAGGCAGCAGTGCTAGGTTTTTCAAAGAACTTAGCGCGCGAGGTAGCCTTAGATGGCATTACGGTTAACTGTGTAGCTCCTGGATTGGTTAATACAGAAATTTGGAAGTCCCTTCCTGAAGAAGATGCAAAGTCTGTGATTGATAGTATTCCTATGGGTAGACCAGGTGAAGTGAAAGAAATCGCGGCTACAATTGCCTTTTTAGCTTCAAAAGAAGCTTCTTATATTACAGGAGAAGAAATTGATATAAACGGTGGCTCACATATGGATTAATATTCAGGTTCGTTATACAGGCATGCCATTATGGTATGCCTGTATAGCTGTTCATTGATAAAATCATTAGTAAAATGAGAAACTGACTACATAAATAAGGATTTTTTTGCTAGAAGATGCTAGGCTTGTTGCCCCTAAAAATAGAACAGTATATAATAATTATGTCTACTTAATTATGAATAAAATGAGTTAATAATTATAGAGAGAAGTGATTTCCATTAGTTTTAATCCAGTTTCCAATAATAAATTATATATTCAAATTTATAATCAAATTCTTTCTGAAATTCAATCTGGAGCGTTTCAAGTAGGAGATAAGCTCCCTGCTGAAAGGGAGTTGTGTGAACAATTTGGTGTAAGCCGAGTGCCTGTTAGACAAGCCCTTAGCGCCCTAGAATTGAACGGTTTTATTTATTCTCGTCAAGGAGAAGGTGTATACGTTAAAGAGTTTCAAACAGAAGCTGAAAATTCTCAATCAACACTTTTAACGGAATCTACCTCCCCTGAAGACATTGTAGAAGCAAGAATGAACATAGAGCCTCTTATTGTACGTTTTGCAGCTTTGAGAGCTACAGAAGAAGATATTAAGGAACTGCGCGCAACAATTGATAAGATGGAGGAAGAAACGAACGCAGGGGTGTATGTACCTGAAACAGATGAAGCCCTACATAACGGCATAGCGAAGGCTTCTCATAATGATTTATTTATTAGTATTATGGCAGCTATTAGCAATGCAATGAAGCAGCAGGAAATGTGGAAGTTTATAAGAGATCGAACTGTCACTAGACCTGACTATCGAGAAGTTAATTTTAATGAACATAAATTACTTATTAATGCAATTGAACAACATAATGAAGAAGAAGCTGTGAGAATCATGAATTTTCACATGCGAAATTTGTATGATCGCTATTGGAAAGCTTAATTCCAATTAATTTTTTATTAAACTAATACCAAATACAGAGTCAAAAGGCAGCTAAAGTGTAGCTGTCTTTTTGCTGTTAAAAAGACAGCATAAAATGGGCAAGATTCAGTGTTTTCTTTCCAAACAAACTGTATATTTCTTTTCGTTTTTAATAAAATTCAGAAAATATTTAATCTAATAATTATATTGACAATTGATAGGTATGTAAGTACACTGTTTATATAAGGTAACTTAGTATACAAGTAGCTAAATCTATAAAACGGAGGTAATGTAAATCTTAAAATTCATTATTCTTTACATTCTTTACAGCTCGATATTTTTTGAAGAGATTAGCAGAAGGGTTCGAAAATGTAAGCGTTTTTTACCGTTATTGTGCATTACAAATGTTTTGGATTATTAGGATAGAAATTAGAAAGTAGATTTATAGTGTTTTCATATCGCTAGTAAGGTTTTGGTGTATGATATTTTCTAATAGTTCTTACTTTTTTAAATGATAAATAATACAGGGGGATACTTCGCTTTTCATTTTTTTATATTTCCATATGAAAGGGATTACAGAAGTAGGGACTAGATTTACTTAGACTTAGAAATAGATCAATCATCTTTTATATAAACTTTTAATTCTTTCTGTCAATTAGCCTAGAGCAAATACTCAGGTCAAAGACCGAAGAACATGAAGAGGAGAAAGATGGTAACCCAGGGAGGAATTATTTTGGATCCAATTAACTTAGAACGTTCAACTACTAAAAAAGTAACGTTAAGGCTCATTCCATTTCTATTTTTATGTTTTACCATATCTATACTTGATCGAGTAAATATTGGGTTTGCTGCATTACAAATGAATGAAGATTTAGGTTTTTCTAATGCTGTTTTTGGATTAGGGGCAGGGATTTTCTTTCTTGGCTATTTTCTTTTAGAGGTACCTGGCAGTGCTATGATGACGAAGGTTGGGGCTAGAAGATGGATTAGTAGAATCATGATTACATGGGCAGTAATTGCTATTTTGATGGCTTTTATCCAAACACCATGGCAGTTTTATACAGCAAGATTTCTTTTAGGAGTTGCTGAAGCTAGCTTTTATCCTTGTATGGTCTTTTATCTAAGTGGTTTTTATCAAACAAAACATCATGCAAAAGCAATTGCTGGATTTATGATTGCGATCCCTGGTGCTAATGCAATAGGATCTCCTCTTTCTACTTATTTATTAGGTATTGACTGGTTAAACATGGCTGGATGGCAGTGGCTTTTCATTTTGGAAGCGATTCCAGCTTTAATCCTAGGTATTATATGTTTCTTCTATCTTGACGATAAGCTTGAGGATGTAAAATGGTTAACTAACGAGGAGAAGAAATGGTTAATCGACGTTACAACAAAAGAGAAGTTAGAAAAACAGGAAGCCAAACACTATACATTTGCTCAGGCCTTAAAAGATCGTGACGTATTAACTCTATCTTTAGGATACTTTTTCTGGATGGTTGGCTACTATGGCATCGTCATGTTTTTACCGACAATTTCAGAAGGGTTATCTAAAACTACTTCTCTTAGTACACATGCTATGGGGTGGATTTTAGGATTAATGTATGTTTGTGCAATGGTAACCATGATGTTGGTTAGTAACCACTCTGACAAGAAAAATGAAAGACGCTTTCACGTAGTTGCTTGTTTAGTAACAAGCGGCGTCGCATTGATTATTAGTAGCTACGTTGCAAGTACGAACATTGTTTTATCATTTGTATTCTTAACGATCAGTCTTTGCGGAGCGTTCGGAGCATATTCTCCGTTTTGGGCAATTCCACCGTCTTTCTTAACGGAAGCTGCTGCTGCAGGTGCCATCGCTCTTATCAATAGTATTGGTAATCTAGGCGGTTTCTTCGGACCATATATCGTGGGATACATCAAAGATCTAACAGGATCTTTTAATGCTAGTATGACATTTCTAGGTATTAGCATGTTCGTAGCGTCCTTTATCGTAGCTTTTTTATTAAAACAATCAGGAAGAGCTATTAAAAAAAATACAGTCGATCGATTAGAAAAAACTAGTTGATTCTTGTTTGAAAGAAATTTGTACTACTAGGAGGGGCCGACAATTAGTTTCTAGAGGCTGTCGGCCAACTTTCTTACATGGATAAGAATAACAGGGGTGTATGGCAATGATGAAGCTAGGAGTTTTAACAAGTGGCGGAGACGCTCCAGGAATGAATGCTGCTATTAGAGCAGTAGTAAAAACAGCTGATTATCATAACATAGAGGTAATGGGAATCGAGGGTGGTTACCAAGGTTTAATAGAAGGTAAACTTCATAGATTAACCTCTACGGATGTAGACTACATTGCGGATAAAGGAGGGACATTTTTAAAAACCTCCCGTTGCGCAGAATTTATGAAAGAGTCGGGCAGAATAAAAGCCTTAAGTATATTAAAGGATTATGGAATTAATCATTTAGTAGTAATCGGCGGTGAAGGCTCTTTTAAAGGGACACAGAAATTACACGAATTAGGTGTAAATGTCATTGGTATACCGGCAACGATTGATAATGATTTATCTTACACAGATTATTCACTTGGATTTGATACTACTTTAAATACGATATTAGAGTGCCTCGGTAAAATTAAGGATACAGATTTATCTCATGAAAAGACGACGATTGTGGAAGTAATGGGAAGATATTGCGGCGATTTAGCCCTGTACTCTGCTTTAGCAGGCGCAGGAGAAATTATCTCGACACCGGAAAGAAAATTAAGTTTTGAAGAGATATGTTCCAAACTGAACGAGAAAATTAAAAGTGGCAAAAAAGATAACCTAATCCTAATTACTGAAAAAATGTACGATATTCAAGACCTACAAAAATATGTTGAGGATCGATTAGATGTTAGCGTAAGGACAAGTATATTAGGTTTCATTCAAAGAGGAGGGCAGCCATCCGCATTTGATCGTATATTAGCAAGTAAAATGGGGATTACAGCAGTAGAATTATTACTAAAAGGGTATTCTGGTAGAGCCGTAGGAATTAAAGAAAATGACTTGATTAATGTAGATATTGAAAAAGTTCATTCGAAATTATCTAGTAATGATGATAAATACAGCTTACTGGATACCATTCTAGCTTAAGGATATCTTTTCTAACATACAATGATTTATCAAAATAGAGATAAAACGAATTTGTCTCTAAAGAAATGTATTTGAATACAAACGAATTTTTCTAATAAAAAGGAGGAAATAGACATGAATAAGCAGGTTAATGTAAAACAGGGAACTATCGTTTGTCAAGTATGTGGGAAAGTTATTGAGAATGTAGACAACTCTGAAGGGGTTAAAACATGGTACGGGAAGTGTTCTGAGGATTGTTCTAGGAAATAACGTATCGGTAAAAAGAGACTCCAAAAATCATTAGAATTTTAATTAAGACTATAGCTGAACGAGGAGAGTAATCTTATGAAAGTCATAATTGCTTCAGATCATGGCGGAATAAACATTCGTAAAGAGATTATAAATCTGCTAGGTGAAATGTCCATAATCTATGAAGATCTAGGCTGTGAATGCAGCAGTTCAGTCGATTATCCGGACTATGCGATTCCAGTTGCCAAAAGAGTAGCAAATGGAGAAGCCGATTTTGGAATTTTAATCTGCGGTACGGGAATTGGCATGAGTATTGCCGCTAACAAAGTAAAAGGAATTCGTTGCGCACTCGTTCATGACGTTTTTTCAGCTAAAATGACGCGTGAACATAACGATACGAACATTTTAGCTATGGGGGAACGAGTAATTGGACCAGGTTTAGCTCGCGAAATTACGAAGACTTGGTTAACAACCCAATTTGTCGGGGGCCGTCATGAAAATCGCATCTGTAAAATTACAGAATACGAAAATGTATCAGAATCTTCTCTTGAAAGAAAATAAAGACAGAAAAGGCAAGAATCAATTTGATTCTTGCCTCTTCCTATTATTTCACTTACTGATATGATGATTATATATCCTATCAGAATAGCGAAACTAACCATTCCAATTCTCATACCAGTTAACCTTCCGTAAAAGCAGCTTATTATGACAACACTGAGACTAATTATTTTTGCAATTAAAATAGATATAATAAAATATGCCTGATTTATTCTTGGGAGTTAAAGAAGTTTGTTTGCTGATGAAGAAATCTGTACGGTTAGTATCTATATATAGGAGGAAGCGAATATGCAGGATAAAACGATTATAACAAAAGTTATGGCTTACATAACTAGATTTAATGGTCATCATACAGAGTTATTAGTTTACAAACACAAAGATTATCGAGAAGCAGGAGTTCAAGTTCCAGCAGGTACTGTAGAACAGGGAGAAACAATTGAAGAAGCTTTATATAGGGAGGTCAAAGAAGAATCTGGATTAATGGAGTTTTTATCAGTAACAAAATTGACAACATATGTTTATCATCATGAAGGTAAAAGTCAGTATCATGAACGACATGTTTTTCATTTAGCAGTTAGCGAAGAAGTTCCAGAACACTGGGAACATGAGGTTAATTCTGAAGGTGAAGATGCAGGACTAATCTTTTCGTATTATTGGGTTCCTATTCAAGCTGTTCCCAAACTAGCTGTAAATCAAGATGATTGCATTAATCAGTTATTTTTATAGTTCTAAATTTATTAATAAGAGAAATATGCAGGTATCAAAGAGAATAAAAGTAATTTTATATTACATCAAACCGTCCAGATATATAGCAAAGGAGAATAGGAAACATGCTTAATCAATTAAAGCTGTGGGCTAAAAAGTTAAAAAAGCAGCTATTTATCTTATACTTAGCTTATAAAGATGAACGAGTATCTTGGTATACCAAAGTATTTACTGCTTGTGTTGTTGCATATGCCTTCAGTCCAATCGATTTAATTCCTGATTTTATACCGGTTTTAGGCTATATTGACGATATAATCATTGTTCCTTTAGGAATTATGCTTGCTTTGAAGATGCTACCTACAAGTATTATAGAGGACTGCGCAATAAAAGCAGAAGAGCTCATTCAAAATGAACGACCTAAAAATTGGGTTGCGGGTTCAATTATTATCATAGTATGGCTACTTATTTTTACGTGGAGCTGTTTTACTGTTTTTAAATTATTAAATTGAATGAACTCTTATCAAGAAAAAATATATTAGGTTTACTATCGATCGTTATGATACAAAATGGTAAATGATATATATAATTGAAAGGAGTACATTAGAGCAAATGCAGTAAATTGATATCCAAGAAAAAAAGATAGACAGAGCTCTCTTTCAATTTTTTTCCCTTTTTCCTTAAAGCAAGGAACAGAATCTACTATCTCCTCTTTTTTAAAAAAGAGCGGATTTAAGCTATTTCAGTTAAATCAACTAGAAGACGAATGTGCATATTACGGCGATTTTAAAGTCTCACATCGTGATATGGAGGCGTATTATTTGTCTTTCACTAATAAGATACTCTTTCCACATTCAGAAAAAGAAAAAGGCCTTCATAGATATTCAAAACCTTTAAATATAAGAGGTAAGTTAATTACAGATACAGAGTGCATTCCTTTTCAAATACACTCTGTTGATTTAACTACATGTCCTTATGAACTTGGGTTTTTAACCATTCGAACTGAGTTGAAACCCTTTACGTCTATGTCATTGTCTCATTCTTTAGAATTCGCAGATCGCTTTCGCGTATTAGAACCACGAACACGAAAAGATAGCAGTACAAAAATTGAATGCGATGGCAAGATATACAAGGGAGCAGGGGAATTTGTATTTAACAACCTCTTTGAGGGGCTCTCCCGCTTTTTTGAAGGTGATTCAAAGGAAAATTCTTATTTTGAAACCTTTTCTTTTTTTGAAGATGAAAGAATGTATGTCCAATCTTTAGTGGCATTAGAGAAAAATGAAAAAATCGATGTAGTTGATGTTTATCGAATGGGAAGTCTTTGCGGCTTAACTGTAGAGGGGAAGCCATATGTTCATGCTAATAACCTTCCTTACATTCAAGATTATTTACAAAAACATGCTTATCAGCGCTGGGCTCCTAGCACTTATTTTCTGATAGAAGAACATATTTTTACTTGTATAACGATTCAAGATGAACGTACAACTCCTGATCTAGCTAATCAGTTTTATGGAGAATTTTACTACGGGCTTGTATTAAATCTTTTTCACAAGATCGTTTTATTAAAATTAGCTAATACCTATACAGAGCTAAATATTGAAAAAGACGTGAAAGAAATGGAAAAATTAATTTATTCCATTAATTCGTTTACCGCCAATTATTTTTCGCTTGAAATAGTATCTCAGTCCCGAAGCCGTGATATTTTCTATCTTCTTAGGAAAAATTTCAATATTGAGTTGTTATATAAGGAAGCTAAACAATCTCTAGAGAGTTTATTTAGATACCAGGAAAACGTTAACGCGAAAAAAGACAGCCTGTTATTGCTGATTTTGACTCTTTATTCCGTAGTAGGTCAAATGCTTGGAATGGGGCTTGTAGTAAATGATTTTATCGGAAAAATCACATGGAGAAATATACTTGCGTACAATCCTGTAGAATATTTTGCATTAATCCTGGCAGCTAGCGGTGTCATAATTTCTCTGATACTAGGTATACAAAGTTTATATCAATGGATAATTGACCAAAGAAATCGAAAAAAATGGGTGAAACAAACTGTATTATCTTCAACAAAGGAATGAGAGCAGTCCTTTATTTCCTCCATATTTATCTTAAAACAGAAACAAAGATCGTATAGCCCATAATTGATAACCATAGGTATCAATTATGGGCTAATTTATCTCTATGCCTTTTTAAAAAATGTTCAGCTATATCGCTTTACAATTAAAAATAAATGTTGAAATTGAGCTAATTATCCGTTTTTTTAGTGTGTTTTTTTACTATCCATTTCTTATAGATGTAGTGTAAGAGGAAGCCTCTGTACTGATTTATAATATAGTAACTAACAATATAGAGTATACTTCCAAACAAAAAGCTATTAAGAAACATTCCCGTTAAAAAATTCTTTCCTACTTTCGCTCCTAGTTCTAGTCGATTGTCCAAATTTTCATCTGCACTTTGAAATAAAGTTTGATCAAGGTCGATTGGAAATATATATCCTCCCACTACTGTATTCAAGTAAAACATCAACGGAAAGGCCCACATAAAAAACATTCCACCAATGAGACCTGCTATGCTGTTTCCTTTACATAATTTAGCTAAACCTACGGATATTATAAGGCCCAATCCAAAGGTAGGAACAAAGTTCACAACAGAACCTAGACTAAAACCTAGCGCAACTTTATGTGAATGATCTTTTAATCTTAATAGTTTAATAAGTAAGTATTTAAACCGGCGCTTCAAAAATACTAATTTGCTCACATTATTCCTCCTATCTCTTCGCGCTGGCATCCTATCTTTCCTTTTGGTGTCCACCATTACAGAAAGGTGTTTTATTGTATTCAAGATTTAGCGTCACATAATTAAAAAGAAAAATGAGATTCAAGAACAACAGGTTTAACCATTATAAGTATATTTATACTTTATATGACAAAACAAATAATTACCTCCTAATAAATCAAGTGATTTTTGAAAATGTCACAAAAAATTCATAAATAGGTTGTTTCTTTTCTCTTTCTCCCTGCTAAAATTTTATAGTCAAGAACAAGAAAAATATAACATCGGGGGATATACTTAGTGAAAAAGATAATTTCTTCATTAGCTCTATGCTCGTCATTGATTGTTTTACCAACAATAAGCCAGGCAGCTTTAGGAGACAAGCTATTAAAAGAAGGTATGACAGATCCAGACGTAAAAGAATTACAGGATGTTTTAAGACAGAAGGGGATATTTTCAGCTACTTCGACTGGCTATTTTGGTTCAATTACAAAAGATTCAGTTTTAAGCTTTCAGCGTTCTCATAGTTTAACCGCTGATGGAATTGTAGGATCTAATACATATCAAGCGTTAATAGGTAATTCAACAAGTACGGTTACAAACGGTACACTTTTAAAATATGGAATGACTAGTAATGAAGTTGAAAAAGTACAGCAACTGTTAAAGGACAAAGGTTACTTTAACGCCACACCAACAGGATATTTTGGTACAGTTACTCAAACTGCGGTTATGAATTTCCAACGGGATCATGGCTTAGCCGTGGATGGAATAGTAGGTCCGGCTACTTTAAATGCCTTAAATAACGCATCTAGCAGCTCCACTGGTTCTTCAACTGTCAATAGTTCAACGCAAGCGACAGCTAGTGATATTGTTGCTTATTCCAAAAAATTCATAGGCGTACCATATGTTTGGGGAGGAACGTCTCCGAGTGGTTTCGATTGCAGTGGTTTCATTTATTATGTATTTAAAAATGGAGGTGGAGTAACTGTACCGCGAACAGTAGCTACCTTGTATCAGTCAGGAAAAAATACATCTACTCCAAATGTAGGAGATATTGTGTTCTTTGATACTACTGGAGGTCCTTCACATGCTGGAATTTATATTGGAAACGGGCAGTTTATTCATGCTGGAAGTTCAACTGGTGTAACTATTGCATCGTTAAGCAATTCTTACTGGGCACCTCGTTATTTAGGAAGTAAATCTGTCTTCTAATAAACTACAAAGCACTAGTTACCAAGAACGAGAAGGCTAAGATCAAGGTTAAGAATTAAAATTTTTTTGGAGATTACCTTTTTATTTTTATGAATATTGAGCTTTATGATACGATATGAAGTGAACTTTTTAAATGAGGGTCTATATGCAAAAAATTAAAGGTAAAAGGATAAAAATTAGTATATTTATGCTGGGATTAGGGATTATTTTTTTTCTGTTTGCCGGGAAAGAGCTTGTGGTAAACGAAAAGCCGGTAAAATCTGACGTGATTATTGTGTTAAGTGGTGATAATGATCGACTGGAGAAAGGAATTGAATTATATAAAAAAGGCTATGCGGCTCATTTAATCCTTTCGAATGGTCAAGAGAATAATTTTTATCATCAAGCCAAGGAATCAGGGATACCTGAGGATTCAATTATATTAGAAAATCACGCTACAAGTACTACGGAAAACGCTAAATTCACAAAAAGGCTAATGATGAACTATCATTTTCAATCCGCTATCGTTGTTTCTTCCAACTATCATATGAAAAGGGCAGAAAAAAACTTTAATAAAGAATTTAAGGATACCCAAATACAATTAACCTATTGTTCTAGTGGAAGTCGCTATTATAATCCACAGAGGTGGTGGGAAACTGCTTTAAATAGAAAAGTTACCTACACAGAATACGTCAAGCTTATTGGCAATTATTTTGGTTTTAGCGGAAAGAAATCTAAAGAATTATTAAGAGAATTTATCTAACAAAATCGTATAAAAAGTCCATAGGGGATGCCTCTATGGACTTTTTGCTATTTAAAATTACGAGTAGTTGAACGTAATCTTGTAAGCTCATATGAAACGGAATGATAATGGATTACTTGTTTAACATAAAGGAAAGCACGGTGCCCCATATAAAGATTACTAAATAGAATAATCTTTGCAGCAGACCGGTAGGCATAGGAACAAAAAATACAAGCATGATGAGTATGAGGATGACTATTAAGGAGACTAAACAGCCATAAGTCCAATACTTGCCGCTGGTTAAAGAGGATGCATATATCCAAAGACCAGCTAAAACAGTGATCATGCCAAGTTGAGCGAATATTGAATGCCAAAATAAATTTATATCAGCCGGTATAAAGCCTGAAACAATGTTACCTAAAGCTAATATAAGAATAAAAGCTGTTGCTAGTTGGGTTATTTTTGTTTTCTTTAGGTTTTGTGAAATGTACAGAACACCAATTGAAAGTGTTAATCCGTTTATAATAAACAATACGTTCATCCAGAAATGGTCAGGAGAGCAAATTTCATGAGGTGCAATTGAATAGGTGTAGGTTCCACAAGAAGTTACGCCAAGATCACTCATTGCGTGATTTAAAACACTGTAGGGAGCAGTTGAAGTCAAAATAAAGAAAGGTTCAACTAAAAAATACAAGCAAGTAGCAAACCAGCTTAAAATGCCAACCTTTTTTGATATATACAGAATCATCACCTCTTAAAAAGCGTTATATACGAATTGTATATCCAAATAATGTTAAACAGAATGGTCTTGAAGCCTATTTTTATGTAGGGCTTGAGGTTGATGTGAGGAGGGAGGACAAAGTGTTTAAACTTAGAGATGCTTATAGTAGGTTAAGAATAGAAGGACCTCTTTACTAATTTTTTGTAGAGTAAAGAGGTCCAAAAGCGTCTTAATTAGAAATGAATAGATGCTGATTATGCACCCATACGTAAAGTTAATGTATTCTAAACGCGGTGAAATTCAGGACGTTTTCTCTAGAATTTTATAATCTGATGTTTTTTGAATATCTACATCATATTCATGTGCAAATCTTTCTAATTCCTTAAAAACATTTGGTGGATTAAATAATGCTATTCGCATATTCCACCCGTTTTCTACTTTTACTACTGCTAATTTTGTTTTCCAACTTAACCGTTTAAATACAATTTTTTTAATGTCCGTTGGTTTAACTGTTTTTGCATATACTTTAAACCATAATATATATGTTCTATAGGTTAAAGTATCTTTGTCTATCTGAAATTCATATCTGAGGAAAAGGGAAAGAAACGAACAAAGGATAGCAAAAAGAAGTAAAAAATCAAGTGCTTTATATTGAACTGCTTGAATGAGTAATAAATTATTTAAAAGTAATAAAGGAAAAACAATAGTTTTTTGAGCAGTAGCTTTAAATAACATAGAATCTCCTTTCTTTAGTAAATAAGCCAACTGGTTTTTTCTATGATATTATTTAAGTGTTAATTTAGATTAGATTTATATTAGGAGGTTTTTTACATGTATAACACCATTTCAGATTTTATCAAAGAATGGAACAGCGAAGCCACGCTAACTCAAAAAGTTTTGGATAGCTTGACAGATGATTCGTTGAAACAACAAGTTTACCCTGAAGGACGTACGTTAGGAAGAATCGCTTGGCATTTTACAACAAATATTCCAGATTACCTAACTGAGTTTGGATTAAGTATAGACAGGATAGAAAGTACAGCAAGCGTTCCATCTTCTGCCCAGGAAATCGCTATAACCTTCAAAAATGTAAGTTCTCACGCTGCTAAAATTATTGAACAGCAATGGACAGATGAATCTTTAGAACATACGCAAGAAGCGTTTGGTAGAAAGCAATCAAATGCGGCAATCTTAATGGGACTAATCAAGCATATTGTTCATCACCGAGGTCAAATTACAGTTCTTATGCGTCAAGCAGGCCTAAAACCTGCTGGAGTTTATGGACCTCCAAAAGAAGATTGGGTTCATTTAGGTGTGGAAAACCCACCGCTTTAATAATATCAGGTAAATAAAAAAGAGGCTGTCCACAGAAAATACTATAAAATTATTTTCCAGGCAGCCTTTACGTAAAACCTAATTAATCAGTTAGTACTTACTTTGAAAAAGCTTTTGAGTAATGCACAACACCTTGCATATTTTTTAATAATCCTCTGTTAACTCTAAGGCCATAAAGAATTCTTCAGGCACGTCAAAATGTTCTTTCTTATCGCTGTATTCTTCATTTAAAAAAGCGCTTTTCACAACTTCTTCAGTTTTATTATATTCTTCAGTGAGTTCTTGTTTAATTAAGATATCCATAATTAGTATGTATATATTTTATAGTGTTATATTTTATGAGTCCACCTTTAATACATAATATTTGTAAATTATTTATGGTAAAATATACTATATATGTTAAATTAGAGTGTGTAAAGAAGGGGTAATATCTGATGTTGCACGTATTATTTATATGTTTAGTAAGCTGCTTCATTATTTATATTGGGAAACGTGTATGGAAAAAAGGTAATACTAATTTCATTGCTGGGTATGGAAAGATATTTACACCTAAGGATGAAAAACAGCTCGCTAAAGGAATTGGCCTTATTATTATGTTATTTGGCTTTGAATCTATAATATTTTCTATTCTCTCTTTGTTTTTTGAAGGGCTTGGCTTTTATTATGGATTGCTGATTGCATTAAACTTCTTCTCTATATTTGGACTTATGATAAAGGATCAGGTGCAGGGAAAATCCTAAGGGGGAGAAAAAGATTAATAAAAATATTCGGCTTATGATTGGTTTAATCAGCACTATTATCCTGTGTTTTTATGGAGTAAGAGGTTTATTCATACATGAAACAATACCGTTTTCTTCTTATCTCTTTGCGGTAGGTGGAGCTATTTCCACCATTGCTCTTATCTGGGAATTAAAAAAGAAGGATGCAGCTTAAATTGAAAGGAGTCATGATGGGAAAAGACGATAATATGTTTAACACAAAGCTTTTAAGTGATACATATGGAAATTATGAGTGCACGGAGATGGCTGATCAAACAAAGTATGACTCTAAGAAATATTTTAGAGCCTTTGGTAAAACACAAAATGGGGATTTTGTTTATGCTATTAAAGGTGATCCTAAGCATAAACAAGCGTTGCTAATTGAAAACACGGAGATGCCTATGTGGTTTTTATATTCTCGTCAATAAAGACGCTAAAGTGTCTACAAAATCCATTATGTTAATTAAAGAGGATGTATTATTTTTCTCTTGAAATATAGTTGGAATAAAGAAGGGGCTGCGTTATGAAAAAGTTCTCTCTTAGTTTATTTATTGCTTTTCTAGTATTTATAATTTCAGCTTGTTCAAATACACAGTATGTAAACAATGTCGAGCACTTAAAATTACAAAAAACAGAGGTAAGGCTAACAGATGATAAAAAAATCGTTGGGGAGATGATAGTACCTGATAAAAAGAATAAAAGTAAACGTATCGTTCCAACCGAGTTATACTATACATTCACGATGGAAAACACGTCCAATAATATTATGGCTCTCTCTGATCTTGATAAAACAAAACTTCGCATAGAACCAGATAAGGAGTTAGTATCAGCTGTAAAAGAAGCAATTGGTTCAAATATTTATGATATGGATAACAGTAAGTTAGGGTTTGGTATGAGTATAGGAGAGATCCTATCTAAAGGAACCAGTAAATTTACTCTTAATTATACCTTAGGAGCAAAACAAAAAAATAATGAATTACCTCTTTTGCCAACTGAAGAAAAACTAAAAAAGTTACAAGCTAATGCGTTAAAGGGTACACTCATTATCTCCCAAGATGGAAAGGATATTGCCAAATTCAGATTAGATTCAAGTCAATAAACATGATTTTAAATTTAAATAGGCTAATAGCTCGCTAACTCTGACGATATACAGAGTTAGCGGACTATTGTTTTTATATTTAAGCGCTTGTAGGTGGATTTATTTTATATAGCTTTTTTAACCAAAAATAAAATTGATTAGCCTTACTTATTTAGTTATGATAAGCGCTCGAATAATTTCATTCCAATAGTATTTGAAGTTTTTTTCACTTGTATCTTTTTGTGTTAAACTGATTGATTCCTTTTTATTCTCTTTTCTTGTAGTCATTATGATTTCCCCTTATCTCTTTATATTTAGTATGTTGTGGTTTGATTTACCATATTTTATAATGAAATTAACAATCGTTACAGATGAACATTACGATTGAATCAATCGTAATATCCGATTACACAGAGGTGAGGACAATCGAAATAAAACAACTAATTACATTTAAAACAGCTGCAGAAAATTTAAATTTTACATATACAGCTAAAATTTTGAACTTTGCTCAATCAAGCGTTACCGCTCAAATAAAAGCTCTTGAGAATGAACTTGAAACGCCTTTATTTGAACGTTTAGGGAAGCGCTTGGTTTTAACAGAGGCAGGTAGAGAATTTAAAAGATACGCTGATAAAATGATTCAATTGACTAAGGAAGCAAAAAACGCTGTAAGTGGAGTGGAGGAGCCTGCGGGTACACTTATTATTGGATCTTCTGAAAGCCAGTGCACGTATAGGTTACCTCCAATATTAAAAGAGTTTAAGGATCAATTTCCAAAGGTTAAAATGATTTTTAAGCCCATTTACTCTCAAGCACAAACAAGAGCGCAGCTACTAGACGGCACTCTTGATATCGCCTTTACAATGGAGCCTATTCAGCATCATGATGCAAATCTACATACACAATGTCTTGTTGCAGAAGACTTAAAAATTATTGCTTCTCCTCAGCATCCTTTAGCTGATAAAGCGGATATCTACTTAGAAGAGCTTGAAAATGAGACTCTTTTGTATACTGAGTCGGGGTGTTCATACCGGGTAGTATTGGAAAACTTGTTTCGCGAGGCGGGTATTTGTACATCAACTAAATTTGAATTTGCAAGCGTGGAAGCTATTAAGCAATGCGTCATGCTAGATTTAGGTATTGCCATATTGCCCGAAGTAGTAGTAAAAGGAGAGCTTGAGAAAGGCATATTAAAAGAATTGGCTTGTACTAAAGTTGATACGCCTCTTTATACACAAATGTTTTGGCATAAAGATAAATTTATGTCTCTTCCTTTACAATCTTTTATTCAATTGGCTTGCAGTACTTTTGGTTTAAATTATATAGGTATCGAAAGTAAAAAACTCTAGGTGCATTATGCTGACTAAAGAATTAAACAGGATCCATAAAATAATCTAATATCTTTCCCAATAAGATAAGAGGTGAAGGAAATCTTCATTCCTTCACTAATATATAGATGAACCTTAATAAACTAGATTTTAATTGGTGAAATCTGAGTTAGGAGTTGATCTGATTTGGAAATGAGAGTAAATCAAATCGAACTAAAGGGTTTAACATTTCAATATCGAGAGGCGGGTGAAGCTTCGGCACCCGCCATTATTGCACTTCACGCTTTGGGAATGAGTGCAGAGTCTTGGGATGAAGTAGCAGCTGTATTAGGGAAGGAATATTGGTTTTTAGCTTTAGATCAGCGAGGACACGGTGGAAGTGAGAGAACCGGCACCTATACGTTTGAACTTATGTGCGATGACTTACTTCAGTTTGTAAATGCGATGAATTTGGAGAGCTTTACGTTGATTGGGCATTCTATGGGTGGTACGGTGTCCTATCTTTTTTCTGAAACATTTCCAGAAAGGGTAGATCAATTGATTGTTGAAGACACTCCTCCACCTTTTACAGGAGAAAAGTTTGAAACTCCTGCCAAACCGCCTGGTTCTTTACCGTTTGACTGGGAGGTTGTACCTTCAATTCTTCAACAGTTAAACAACCCCAATCCTAAATGGTGGGGAAGTCTTACAGAGATAATTGCACCTACTCTCATCATAGGAGGAGGATCCAGCCATATTCCTCAAGATAAATTGCAGGAAGTTTCTAAGCGCATTCCAAATTGTAAATTAGTAACGATAGAAGGGGCTGGACATGAGGTGCATGTAGGAAACTTATCCGCTTTTTTAACTGCTGTGAAAAGCTTCCTTGCTTCGTGACTTTCTGGATCTTTTATTTAATTTGAAAGACTGTTTAAGTAAATAGCATTTTTAAAAGTTATTAAACTTTTATAGAAAGGGAGACTATACGTTAGTCTCCCTTTTAATCTGTACATGTGTTAATATATATCTTATATGTAATAAAATTCATAATTAAATAATTTTTATGGAAGATAAATAAATGCCTTTTAATAGCTATAGGGAATGCTATAACTCATTAAATGAGCATTTTTGAAAGGAGAAGAGTTTCTTGTTGAAATTTATAGAAAAAGGTTTTTTCTATGGCCTTATTTTAGGAGGATCAATGGGTTTCTTTGTAATCCCATATAAAGAAGTTGAATCAGTCGGTGATGGTGCAACAGAAACAACTTATTTAAACCTTAGTGATTTTATTATTCATTTAATTCCTTTTAGTGTAGTTATAGCTGTAGTCGGAGCGGTAATAGGTTTCTTTCTTTATAGAAAAAAGAGTTTGGAGTGATTCATCCAAGCTCTTTTTCTACCGATGATTAAGTACATTATAGTAACTGATAACTAAATGGGCCATATAAACATGTACCTAGTTCAGTGAGGACCAAATTGGAAAAACGTTTTAGTCAATATTCACTGTGGTTATCGTTGCTTGGAATGGTTGTTGGTGTTGGACAATATTTCACACCCATACATAGATCCAAAATTTTGTATGTATTACTGTTTACTTAATAGGATTCTCATTTGGAATAATAGCTTTTGGAAAACAAGAAAAAGGGCTAATGAAATATTTTAGTTTAATCTCTTTTGTAGTAATTCCAATATTTATTATGGCGGGCGTTTTATTTTTTGCAATGAATTTTGGCGACAAATAAAAGAAGGTAGTGATATTAAATAGCTTTATGTTAAAATTTGTATATGGGATGTAAAAACACAATTCGGTTGGTAGTCCGGATGCATTAATAAATTAATGTCAGTGACCTTCCCCTCCTCGGGATGTCCATCATTTCATAGTATGTTTAGAGGAGGGAATCGTTATGTCACTAACGATTTACCATGATGGTCAGTTTTGGGTAGGAATTATTGAAGTTGTAGAAGGCGGTAAGTTAAAAGCATTTCGTTATGTATTTGGAGCAGAACCAAAAGATACAGAGATATTAGACTTTATTAATTACAGATTGCTAGAGGTGATCAATCAATCAGTTCATGCAGGTCTTGATGTAAAAATAAAATCTAATAAAAAGGTAAATCCAAAACGCTTACAGCGCCAAGTAGCAAAAGAGATAAATAATGTTGGTATTTCGACTAAAGCTCAAGAAGCCGTGAAGAAGGAGTACGAAGAAAAGAAAAAAAGTAGAAAAAAGAAAGCTAAACAATATCGTGAAGAGCTGAAGGAACAAAAGTATTTTATAAAAAAACAAAAGGCAAAAGCCAAGCACAAAGGCAAATAGAAAACAAATAAAGAGCCTTACATAAGGCTCTTTATTTGTTTTCTATTTTTTTATGATAGGAACATTCTTAAAGAATTGTTGTCGAATAGCTGCCGATTTAGCTGTTTTATTTATCTTTTCTTTATTATAATCTATAAATTGCTGTGCTTTTTCTTTATCAAATAACTTATTGCTATCAGGTAAAGTTTGAATGTTTTTGGAAATGAATTGTTTCATTTCTTGCCTAGATACTGAGAATTTCTGATCATCTATTTTAAAACTGTACCCTCCAGCATTAGGTATTAGTATCGTTAAATAAATAGCATTATCCAGTTTATTTTTAGGAGCTAATCCCTACAATTGATTGGATAATTTGTTCCCAGTCCTCGCTATGAACTTCATGTCCTGTACCTTCAAGAGCTATTAATTTAGCATGAGAAATAGCTTTTGCAAGAGCAAGCCCATGTTCATACGGCAGTGCGGGGTCTTTTGTTCCATGAATGATCAGCGTAGGTATGTTAATTTCACTCAGCCTGTCATAATATTGTCCGCCTCCTTGAAGCAAAGCATGATTAAATCTACTCGGCAGCTGTTTAGCACGGGCAGCTTCTCTTTCTGCTAGCTTATACATTCTTTCCTCTTCATAAGGTTTTGTCCCACTTAAAATTTTCCATCCACCTGCAAGGTAGGGAACGGTTTCCTCTTGATTTGACCAGTCTATGGAAGTGCTCTTCGTGTGGTAATCAAGTATACGCTGATCCATTGGGGGCAATTTTTCCGCCTCCGTTCCAAATACGCTTGATGCAATTAAAGTAAGGGAGTCTATGCGATCCGGATATCTAAGAGCAAGAATCTGACCTATCATTCCGCCCAAAGACATTCCAACAATATGAGCTTTTTCTATAGAGTAAGCGTCTAAAACACCAATTGCGTCATCAGCCATATCCGTTATTGTATAGTTAGAAGTACCGGGTGGATAAGTGGTAGATCGCCCTAAATCACGATGGTCGTAACGAATAACAAATCTCTCCCGTTCGGCAAGACGAAGACAGAAGTCTTCATCCCACCAATCTAACGAAGACATTGCTCCCATTATTAGCAGTACAGCAGGGTTGTTAGGGTTTCCAAAACTTTCTGTACAAATTTCCACGTTGTTAATTTTCAGTATCTGTTCATTCATTCGTGTACCTCCTTTTAAATGTTAGAGAAATGAAAAGCAGCCCTTTATTAAGTTCTCTAAAATAAGGATATTTCCTTTTGAAATTTTATTTAGGAAATCCATTATTCTGTCTATCTCTTTACCTTTTTACTAAAAAGTAAAATATAACGTTCTTAAAAATGTAACTAAGGAAAGAGCCTAAACTTGTTGGAGACTAGGGGGGATTCAGCTTGTACTGTCTGTAACATGTTGATAAGGCAGGAAAGTTGAATGCATGTATGGAAAAATACTTATGTGAGGTGAAATAAGAATGAATGATTAATATGGAGAAAATACCTTTTAAACTTTAATTACATTTTTTCATTTATTACAACTTGATAGATTAATATACATATACAGGATTGCTGAATTCGTGTGCTATTGGTGAGCATATGAATTCAACGTTCTCATGAGGAGATGCTTTATGAAGCGGTTAATAAATAAAATTGCGGTTGTTACTGGTGCTAGTCGGGCAAAAGGTATTGGTACTGAAATATGCAGGGAATTAGCTAGAGAAGGCGCAGATATTTTTTTCACTCATTGGTCAAAGTATGATCGTTTAATGGATTATTGCAATGAAGATGATTTTAAATGGTCGAAACATCTTATGGAAGAGATTCGCAGTCTGGGAGTGCGATGTGAATCAATGGAATTGGATTTATCGCAACCCGATGCACCAAGAAAGCTGCTTGATGAAGTTCAAAACAAACTAGGTTCTCCATCAATCCTTGTAAATAACGCAACACATTCTGTGGACGTAGATTTTCGTTCTATAGATGCTGATATTCTTAATGCTCATTATAACGTGAATGTTAGAGGTACGTGTCTTTTGACTGTTGAGTTTGCACGTCTAATAGAAGGTAAGCATGGCGGTCGAATTATTAATATGGTTTCAGGTCAAGATAAGTCACCTGAGCCTGGGAATTTGGCTTATGTTGCAACGAAAGGGGCTGTTTCTACGTTTACTAAATCAGTTGCTATTGAATTAGCACCTCTTAAAATTACTGTTAATGCTGTAGATCCTGGACCAACTAACACTGGCTGGATGAGCAGTGAGTTAAAGGAAGAGTTACTGCCAAAGTTCCCGATGGGGCGACTTGGTGAGCCCCGGGATGCCGCAAAATTAGTTATCTTTTTAGCAAGTGAAGAATCAGAATGGATTACCGGACAAATTATTCACTCAGATGGAGGCTTTTGGTGATTTAACATAGTAGCGGCCTTCCACTTTTTAGCGGATTTTTGTATGAAACAAGCAGTTAAAAGGATCTTCGAATGAAGATTCTTTTTTTATTATAATGTAACGTAACATGACGATAACCGAGTTTCTACAACTTATCAGTCAGTCCCAAAGGATTGTTGATGGGCTACAAAAGAAAAAGTACGGGCTTTTCTAAATCATCAGTAGTAAAATGAGATATTTCATTTATGACGAATGCTTTATCATTTTCACTTATTGACGACAAATAGGATATATTCAGGGGGAATGTTTATATGTCAAGCTTTGAGGACGAAGAAGTGCTAACAGGAGGGAATGTCTCTAACGTTTATCGCTCGGGAGATACTGTACGACGAGAATTAAAATCAGATAGTCATAAATTTCATAAGCTATTAAAGCATTTAGAGAACAAAGGTTTTAGTTATGCACCAAAATTTTTAGGCATTGATGAAAAAGGGAGAGAGGTCTTGTCATTTATTGAAGGTGAAGCTGGTAATTATCCCTTGAAGAAATATATGTGGTCTGACGATGTTTTAATAGAAATAGGGAAAATGCTCCGTCTTTATCATGATTCAGTGAGTGATTTTTCATTTGATGATAGCTGGAAAGCAATAGATAACACTCCTAAACCATTTGAGATACTATGTCATAATGATTTTGCCATATACAACATCATTTTCAAGCACGAAAGACCAGTAGGCATCATTGATTTTGATGTTGCTGGGCCCGGTCCAAGAATTTGGGACATTGCTTATACTCTTTATACGTGCGTCCCCTTAAGTCGATTTTATCTTTCTGAAACAGGTGGGAGGATCTATTATAATTCATTGCAGCATGCTCAACATATAAACCAAAGAGTGAAATTATTTCTTGAAGCTTACGGCGAAGAAGTACAAGAAGGTTATTTGGAAATGGTATTGCTGCGATTAGAAGGGTTATGTAAAACAATTACAAGAAAAGCCAGCGAAGGCGACAGTGCGTTCCAGAAAATGATAGACGAAGGGCACCTTGAACATTATCAAAATGATATTAAATTTATTCATGAACATAGGAAAGAATGGACTTGAGGATAGGTTTTAATTGAAGAGGCAACAAACTTTCCTTGAAAGGACGTCTATAACATCTTTATGTAATGTAAATCATGAGTTTTATTTTTGGTAGAGGAGCACTTGTTATGCGGATTATTAATATTAGAGAACAGGTAGAGTACGCTGATGATTTATTCCTTATTTTCTTTTTATAGAATATTTTTAGTTGTTTCAACCAGTAAACAGGGGGTATAAGTTGATTATACAAGCGTAGTGCCCCCCAGGAACATGCATGTATATTTCTTTTTCTTACTTACCCTGTTTGAATCCTCTTTTTATGGAGGGTTCTTTTTTTGTGTTTAAAAGATATAACTTTTTAAATTATATATATCACACACTTTAATCATATATGTATTTTGTACTCAATAAATCAATGCAACAACAGTAATACAAGATGAAAGAGATTCAGTGTGTTTTTAAGTTGCAGCAACAAAAACGATCGTTATGCACTAAGAGCTAGCTTTTTATATGTGTTCTAGAAAGAGGCATTATGTTGAGTAGGAATGAATGTAAGAGAAATTGCAGAAATGCTAAGGACAGGCATGACCAAATTTTCAATTTGTAAAATATTGTTTGTGCTTTTATGCGCTTTGCTTATGCCAATTTTCGTTTTTTTCATAGTATGTACTATAAATGTATAGAGAGGTAAAGTTATGCCAGGACGTTGTAGTGGAGATCGTCGTACATCTCAATCTCGTTCTATAGTAGATAGTTTTCGAAGAGGAGATAAAATTCAAGTTTTTTCTGCTGGAAGACAGCTTGATGGAAATGGTACGTTTATTCGAGCAGAAGGCGGATTTTTAGTATGGGAAGATAATTCAGGTAATAGAAATACGACTAGTTTAGAAAGTATCAGCGTTCGCAGATTAAGAAAACGTAGTTGCTAATAATTTGGACAGGCTCTGATTTTATATAAATAAAAAAACACCTTCAAGCTGATAACTGGGTATGGAGTACCGAGCAATCACTTGGAGGTGTTTTTTCTCATAAAAAACTGGTGATTCTGTTTTGAATGTATCCAGTAGGTAGCATTTTTAGAAATTAAATATTGATAGTTGCTGCCTCACTAGTGGTACATGAGCTAATTTATATAAAAGCGACTTACTCAGTTCGTAAGGGGAAAAGTAACTTTAATCTCTGTTCCAGCATGTTCTTTGCTTTGTATATCAATTTCTCCTTTATGGAGGTTCACAATATTTTTAGCAATAGCTAATCCGAGTCCACTTCCTCCTGAATCCCGTTTGCGGGCTTTGTCTACTCGATAAAACCTTTCAAAAACATGAGATTGTTCTTCTTCTGGTATGCCAATGCCATAATCTTTTATTCGGAGAATTCCCTTATGCTGATCACTTTCCAAAAAGACCTCAATTACATCGGTACTATACTTTATGGCATTATCTAAAAAGATAATGAGCACTTGTTTCAGCTTCAATTCATCTCCCTTGATGAAAATGGAGTGGGAATTTTCATGCAGGATAATAGGTCGGTCATAAACTTGCATGAACTGAGTTACAAGGGCTGTACTGAGAGAGACAAGGTCAACTGATTTTATATCAACAGGTTCGGAGCCCTCTAATTCAGCTAAACTTAATAATGTTTTAGTCAAATTTTTCATTCTATTTGTTTCTAAATAAATAGCCTCAATTGCTTCTTTTGCTATTGTTTCATCTTGTGTTCCATGCCTTCTAAGAATCGTAATAAAACTGCTAATAACAGTCACAGGTGTTTTTAACTCATGAGAGGCATCGGAAATAAATTGCCTTTGTTTATCTGAGTTTTCCTTCAGTTTACTAACCATACGGTTAAATGTAGCTGCCATTTTGTACACTTCATCTTTTGTTTCAGTTTGTATACCGATCTTTTTCAGCGTTCCACTTTGTTCAATATCCTCCATTGTAGAGATCATTGATACAATAGGCTTCATAATGATAGCTGATAACCATCTGCCAGCTAGAAAAGAGAGAAGAACAGAAACAACGGTAACAGTCCCCATTATAGACAAAATAACATCTTTGCGACTTTCTAGTCCTGATAACCGCTCACTTATTTCTAACGTACCTATTACTTTGTGATTCTGATGAATCGGTACGTGAACTACTAAATTTTGATGTTCTTGAAAAGGTCTAAGTTCAAAGTTCTTTTCTGTTGAAAAAGTAGGGGAGATTTTCTGAACAAGGACTTTGTCGTTAGTGACTTGATTAATAGTTGTAGAGGTCGGCCCAACGATTCGAATAAAAGAGTGACTAGGCATGTAAGAGTTTAAAAGGTTTTTGTCTAGTGTTAAGGATTCAGAAATGTGGTATTTTTTCAACATTTCATTCGCATTTTTGAAGACTAAGTGTGCTTCCATATTAACGGTCGTTTTCATAAATAAGAAAAATACAATCGTATTTACAATGAGCAAGCTGACTAACAGAGAAACTGTAATAAACAAGTTAACCTTGGTAGTAATTTTCATATGGTTCCTTTCTTATCACATATCCTACTCCTCTGACGGTGCGAATCAAGGGAGAGTTAATCTCTTCTTCTATTTTCTTTCTCAAATGTCCAATATACACATCTACTACGTTTGTTTCTCCTTCATAATCGTAGCCCCAAACGGTCAAAAGGATATTTTCTCTGCTCAGTACGATATTTTGATTTTTTAGTAAATAAACAAGCAAATCATATTCTTTCGGGGTTAGTATAATCATTTTGTTTTTTCTTATCACTTCTCTGGTCTCTAAATTTACAGATAAATCTTCTATTGATAAATGAACATCTTTTTTTTCAGTAGCTTCTTGAATGATAGTTCTATGACGAAGACTATTGCGCACTCTAGCTAATACCTCTTCTATTTCGAAGGGCTTGGTGATGTAATCATTTGCTCCATGATCTAGTCCCATCACTTTATCTAACGTGGTGTCACGGGCTGTCAAAAGAATAACAGGGAGGTAGGCGTTCTTTTTTCTGATTCTTCGAAGGACTTCGATACCGCTAAGTTCTGGAAGCATGACATCTAATAAAACTAGATCAATGCTATTATGTAAAGCAGCTTCAAGGCCGCTTTTTCCTTCGTGTTCTACGAATACTTGGTATCCTTCATGCTCAAGCTCAATTTGAAGAGCTCTCGCAATCATTTCTTCCTCTTCAACGATTAAAATACGGTTTTGCATGCAGGTTCTCCTTTCGCATCGTTCAAAATATAATAAACGCCATTTGGACAAGATAAGTTCCTGTTTAGTTAGACCTTTCTTTTGAGTGAACCACTATAGATTAATACCTTTCATAAGACGGAAGGTTTCAAGAAGCAAAACGTTTAAACCTAGCCATACTCCTCCAAATACATATCCTGCTGCAATGTCGCTGGGATATTGGATACTCAGATACAAACGACTAATCGCAATAAGCAATAAAATAAGAATGGCCGCTATTGGTGCTAATGTAGGAATCCATAACCTTCTAGAGTGTCGAACCAGCATAAATACAGCAAATCCATAAATAACAAAAGCCATTAATGATTGCTCACTTGGAAAGGTGTATGAAAGCTGCTCTGTAAACGATTTTGTAATAGGGGAAAAATGATGAAATATTCGTCTCAGGCTTTCTTCGTACACCTCTCCGCCGCCTGCAATAACTACCAGAGATAAGAATTCGATTTTTTTATCCCTGCCTTTCCATAAAATCCATACAAGTGTAAAGAAAATTAATGCCACTAGCACTTGCCTGGATCCCAGCATGAAAAATATCCGCATTGGTACATTCCAATCTTTATTAAAAAGGGCTGTTATTAATAGACTCGTTATTTTGTTAAAATCTCCAAACTCGTTTGCGATAAAGTCTTGCGTCATTCCAATCATAAGCAGAATAAATCCTAATGTAACTAATGCTGTAAATATAAAAACAAGACCTGCCCGTTTCCGCGTATGAAACACATTTACTATCCACTTGAGGCAATTAATTGCTATCTTTTTAATCGTTACTTTGAACTTTTTATAAATGTAAATAGCAACGAACAAACTTACAGCTACAATCATCCCAATGACAAAATACTTCTTAATAGAATGATGAAACTGTTCCCACTGAGGTCCTAATAACTTTCCTAGAGTAATAAATGTGGTGACCCAAAGAAATGATCCACTATAGGCGTACAGTGCATACGTACGAAAGGGAAGCCGAGTAATTCCTGAAAAATATCCTGTAATATGTCTAATAACTGGGAGGAAATAAGCAATAATCAACAGCTTGTTTCCATGTACACCAAACCATTTTGACATTCTTTCAATTCGCTCTGGTCCCATATGAAGGGTTTTTCCGTATTTATCAAAAAAAGGAGTCCCTAACTTATAGCCTACCCCGTAAGCTATGGTCATTCCAACCATACTCCCCATACCAGCCACCAGGATACTTCCCACCCAGCTTAAATGTCCTTGAAAAGCAAGAACCCCAGCGTAGCCCATGAGAAGCTCCCCTGGAAGAGGAAGTGCAAGAAGTTCCAGCATCAATGCTAGAAACAGCACGATATATCCGTATTGATTTATATAAGATGTGATAAAATCCATGGTTTGTCCTTCTTTCATAATATGTATTTGCCTAAAGCATAGTGAATAACTCAAATATGCTTGAATTTGATTGAAAATAAGAGGAGGAAAAAGGTTAATTTCACCTTTGCTTTTCTTTTAATGTAGCACTATTTATAAAAAAAACTTTCTTTTTCATTGATTTTTAATGTTATTTTTAGCCTATTTTTAATTACAAACCGTAGACTGAAAATGTGGTATTTGAAAGGTCAACATAAGAACGTTTATTTTTCTAATAAATAGTGTAAGGAGTTCCTAAACAATCTATGTAATGGAGGAGAAGAAAAGATAAATCTTACAAATTAATTGAAAAGGGTAACTACCCATTATTAATTTTTTATAATGCTTACTCTTTTCCAAGTAGAGTAATTCTTTAATCGTATAAACAAGAGAACAAAAAGGTGTGGGAAACAGCCCAGGCTTTACCACATAGCAAAAGCATACAAACTACAAGGAGGGAAAAGTCATGAACAATCGTGAGAAGGATAAATACCTCATTCTTTCCGCTACATTTGGAGAGGGGCATAAACAAGTGGCTAATGCGATAAGCGAGGCGGTAAATGATATGGTTGCTGATGCTGAGCCTATTACCATGGACATCATGGAATGGATTCATCCCAATCTTTATCCAATCAGCCATTATATTTACAAAAAAAGCATTAAGAAGTTTCCTCAAGTGTACAGCTTTTTGTATAAAAAAACTCGTGTAAAAAATTCGTTTTCCATCAAGTTAAATTCGATTTTTTTGTCGGGAATGCAAACCGTGCTTAAAATTATACAGGAAATAAAACCGAAAGTAGTGGTCAGTACCTACCCATTTGCCGCCGGGATTATATCAAAATTAAAAGAGCAAGGGTTAATTGATATTCCAGCAGTAACCATCATCACGGATTATACAGATCATTCTTATTGGATTCATCCCTATACAGATCAATATGTGGTAGGTTCTGCCCAACTGCGTGATCAATTAATTGCGTTAGGAGTAGAGGCAGACAAAATTAAAAACACTGGAATACCTGTACGGAAAAGATTTATGGATGTTCTTCCAAAAGACCTTCTCTTAGATAAATATATGATCAATCCAAATATGTTCACCCTGCTCATCATGGGAGGGGGCGACGGATTTTTTGGAAAAGGGATTTCAACCTTTAAGGCATTAGAATCCATTTCCACACCGATTCAACTTTTTATAGTATGTGGTAAAAATAAGAAATTAAAAACACAATTAGAGTGGGAATTAAAAGACTCGAAGCATGAAGTGAGAATTCTTGGATACTGTGAAAAGGTCGAGGAATTAATGGCTATTTCAGATTTAATGATCAGCAAGCCCGGGGGAGTAACAACCTCTGAGGCAACGGCGATGGATTTACCGATATTAATTTATCATTCGTTACCAGGACAGGAAGAAGACAACGCGGATTATTTATGTCGTTCAGGATTCGCACTTTCTGCAGAGTCAGAAAAAGAGTTAATTGCGCAAGTTGAAAATCTTGTCTGCGATTCAGCACCTTTAAAATGGATGAAACAAAGAATGAGAAAATCTCAAACCAAAACATCATCCATAGACGCTCTCCATGTCATTGTCGGAGCAGCAAGAAGCGGTCCATTACGCAACGTAACAAGTAGTAAAACGATACAAAAGCAAAAGGAGATAGAGGTGAGTATATAATATGGGGTTCATAATTTCTGCTATTATTTTTTTAATTTTATTATACAGCGTTATTCCGTATGTCCTATCACGTGGTCTAGGAGTGAACGTAGTTAAAAGGGGAAGGGACTTATCCAAAATTGCTTTTACGTTTGATGATGGTCCGAATCCTGTTTATACGCCAATCCTTCTTGATTTACTGAAGGAAAATGAGGTAAAGGCCACCTTTTTCGTGGTAGGTACTAAAGCAGAGAAATATCCTGAACTGATTCAGCGCATGCATAATGAAGGCCACTTAATTGGAATTCATAATTACGTCCATCATTCTAATTGGTTTATGGCGCCTTGGAAAGTTAGAAATGGACTTAAGAATACAGCCAAGGTGATTAAATCTATCACTGGGGTTACACCTATTTATTATCGCCCACCTTGGGGAATGCTCAACCTTTTCGATTTTATGAGAAGAGGTAAATATAAGATTATTCTATGGTCAATCATGGCGGAAGATTGGCGAACCTCTGGCGGAAGCGAAAAGATTAAACAACGCCTGGCCAACATAAAAGGCGGGGACGTCATTTTGCTGCACGACTGCGGAGATACGCTCGGGGCGGAATCCGACGCTCCAAGAAACACAATTAATGCGTTAAGAGATGTATTAAAAACAGTGAAAACAAAAGGATTCACTTGTGTCCGTGTTGATGAATTGGTAGAAAAGCTATAGGTAGTAAGAGGATTATCTTTATTAAAGCTTGCGAATGAAATTTTAATTCTTGTTATTACCGTAACTAAATATCTTGTCTGTTATAAAAAAAGAACCTCTATTTTAAAGAGGTTCTTTTTTATGTCCAGTAAAAATATATGGTAATATAATCATATATTGGTTATATTTATAATTTCGTGATTTTTAAAATCTGTGCTGAATCAGCAGTCAATCTAAACGACATCTATGAAAGTAGGGTAATTCTTGAAAATAGTTATTTTGAAATTCTTGGTATATTTTTTAATCTTCTTTGGAGGAAACTTAATGATTAATATTCTGTTTACCTCTAATTTTGATCTTTTAACAGCATTTTCAACCGCTTTTGGAGTTTCCTTTGGGATTGCTATCTTTGAGTATTATACACATAAAAAAGGCAAGGTAGCATAAGGTGCAGTGTTTTTCACCCAATACATAAAAGATTTTATTAGAAACTTAAATATCATAGTATTAAATTATAAAAATTTTGAGGTTTGAGATGGGAAATTCGTTAAATTACATTTATTTTTTTGTTGCTATTTTAGTTGGCTTGTACTTTTTTATCACCAATAAATACTCTAGAAAGCCACTATTCATGTTGTTACTATCGATGCTTTCATTTTATAGCAGCGCGTATTTTTTTTTACTATAAGACTTACCCAATTAACTTACTCAGTACATTATCCATACTTGTGTTTTGGTGGATCATTCTTTTATTACTAAGAGAGATTTATTCTAGAGAAGAAAATATTTTCTGGAATCTTTGTTTAATCTATGTAGCGCTATACCACTCTTTGCATTATGTTTTTGATTCATTGGCTCAAAAGAACTTTTTGTATGGATTTATCTTTTATGTTTATACAAATGTAGGATTACTTCTGCTTGGCTTGTACTATTTCTTAAGAGTCTATAAAAATAGAATCGTGCATTAGAATGAACAAAGTTCCTTGGAGATCAATGTCCACAATTCTTGTTGCGTTAAATTTTTATAACAGATTGCTTTGCAGAAAATCAATTATTTTTCATCATTTAATAAATATTATTAAATCTCATGGACGTCTTGTATATTTTTATATTATTTACCGCAATTTAAAAGAAAAAGGTGAGGCTGATATAATGGCTAAAATAATTCCATCCTTATGCATTTTGCTCGGGGCTTATGTTCTTATTGTATTCATCGACGTTTTTCAGGGAAACTATATGTTTCAATCGTTTTATAACCTAAAACAATATTTTGTAATTGCCCGTGGGGAAGATTATTTTTTGGTTATTTTATTTGCTTTAATATTCCTTGCTGTTAGCATTTTTCCTGTTTTAAAAAAACAATAGCCTCCCTTCTCATGAAAGGGTAGGCTTTATTTTTTGTTTTATATATGCTGTAATCAGCAATAGGATGGGAATTGCTATATGAAAAGGGAGGTGCAATAAATAAGGAACAATTTTGAGTCCTTCATTTATATGAGCTTGGTAACTAGGAGCAATCATCAGTGAGGAGAAAAAAATAACACCGCCAATTAAATAAATGTTTGTAACAGAAGGTTTCATTCGAAACAAATCAGCCGCGCCAATCACTGCACAAAAGAAATAGATGGTTATTTTGACAAAACCTAAAATGACCATGAGAATAAGAATAAAGGTATCCAGTCTTTGAATAAAACTAGCTATGTTAATGTAACTCACAGCTGTAAGAGCCGGGAAAGAGGATCTTAAAACAGTCTCTGGTCCGAGTACACACAAAAGAATAATTGAATTAATGGTTAAGACAATTCCTCCTATTATAATGGCGGACAAACCAATTGTTGCGGCCTGACTTTTTTTATTTAAATAAGGAAGAATCATAGTAAAGGTAATCAATTCCCCGAAAGGTACAGTAATGCCAAGAGGGACTAACTCTTTCCCTATGTTTCCCCATCCATTCGCTAATACGGGTTGAAGGTTCTCCACCTTGATGTAGCCTCCTACTATATACAAAACATTTAATATAAAAAGAGTCAGTAAAATAACAACAAAACATAAGCATGTAACTCGTGCGAATGCTTCTATTCCTAAGTGAATACTATAAATTAACACAAAGGTCATGCATATGCCCAGCGTAATAATCGATGTAACATAGTAAGAAGAGCTAATTAGTAATTCTTCAAAATCTCGTAGTACTCTGGAAGCAATATAAACAAAATAGATAATATAACAAAAGCTGATAGCACTGCCTACGTATTTACCCCAAATTTTAATGATATAGCCAGTCAAAGGCATATTGGGATATTTCTTATATAAGGAGATATAGACTAAATACAGTAAACAGCCAAAAATAGTAGCCAAAAGGGGGACTATCCATGCATCTTGCCTAGCAGCCTTTCCAATATCTAAAAGTAACGTACTGCCTAATATAAAGATAAACATCATACAAAATAATTGAAATCCATCGATTTTTATTTTAGTCAATGCTTTTTCAGCTCCTCATCTAATTTACCTCATAAGGATTTGTTCGCATGCCAGTATTTACAATACTAACGTTCACATTCATCGATATCTTAGCGCTTGAAAATAGATTCTCCCAGTTCTGTTTATGCTGACCCCAATAACTAGGATTGGTTCGAGATAAGCTATCACCAAAGCCGAATATGTCTGACTTTTCTTTTTGTGCGATGGTAATAGCCTTTGTAACTTCCTTTTGTAGTTCATTTTCTACCTCTTTTTCCAACTCTTTTAATACTTTAGGGTTGCTTAAATCTTTCCGGCATGATGTTTCCGTAATTTCTCCCATGACGTTCAAATCTGTATGAATAACAGGTTGTCCATGGCGGATTTTTGTTTTTATTTTGCTTTTTATTCCGGTCGTTGTAAGTGTGCTATTTCCATTTATACTGCAAGGGAAAACAAGAGCCGTACCTTTCACTTTAGACGTAGCAAGCTGGATAGATCGAGCCTCTTCATCATCCAGCCACCTCACTAACTTTCCATTTCGAAATATAGCTAATCCTTTTACCTGCATCGCACTTGGGCTGGTACTTTCTAAATTTCCTGCTTCTTCGCCGTTCTGGGAGGGCTTGTTAATGCTGATTCCAGGAAGAGATAAATCTTTTCCCTCACTCACAAGCATAGAAATAACTTCATATGCTTGTACGTTGCTAACTATTCCGTACACTTTTTGAGCATTTTGACTTGTGCTTATGATGCTTTTAACTGGAGTAACCTCAAAAGGTTCAATCACACCAAGCAATTTTTCCGCAGTCCCATCACGTGCAATAAAAACTGGAATACTGGTACGGGCTTGTTTGCCTCGATCCAAAGCATCAAATAATGAGCTAAGGTCACTTCTTGCTAACTTTTCACCTACAACGATAAGCGAAAGATGTGAAGTAATATGTTCTCTTGGAATGACGACGGAGGCTTTTTTTAATGCCTCCACTAGCGTTTTAGCAGTTACTGTGTAGTTAATGACGGGAAGACCCTGTCCTCCTGACGAACTGCCTTGTGATAAACCACTTGGATTAATGACCTGATAGGTTACTTTATAAGGTTGTTCCGAATTCTTATTCTCATCAATTCCCAATCCTATAATGACTCCTATTTGGTTTAATTCTCGATAATTTGAACATCCTGAAATGCATAAACAAATGGCCGTGATCAAAAAAAGTGAAAGGTATGTTTTCATTTTTTATCCTCATTCATCTTTATATGACTTCTATTTATTTTGATGTTTTTTTTAAAAGAGATGGCAAAGAGAATCGAACTAAAGTATCCTGTTGCTTTTTAAAATCCAAGGGAGCAAAAGGTGAAAAGTAGGGGATACCGAAAGATCTTAGACTACTTATATGAAGCCATATACATAAGGTCATAAGCAAAATTCCATATAAGCCAATAAATGCTGAAATTAGAATCAAGATAAACCGAAAACCACGGGCCGCATTGACAATGCTAGTAGATGGCAGTGTAAAATTGCTGATGGCAGAAATAGCAACAATGATCACAACAGCAGCCGATACAAAACCTGCTTCTACAGCTGCTTGTCCTAAAATTAGTGCTCCTACAATGGAGACTGCTGGTCCGATTGCTCTAGGCATTCGGATTCCTGCTTCTCGCAACATCTCAAAAGCTAGTTCCATCACTACCATTTCTACAATTGCTGGAAAAGGAACTCTTTCTCTTTGCGCCATTAAGCTGACCATTAATGTGTTTGGAATAAGTCCCTGATGATGCGTAATCAATGCTAAATAGATAGCAGACGCATACATAGAAAGAAAAAAAGAACCAAATCTCAAGATCCTTAAAAAGGAAGAAATATAGTCATTTTGATAATAATCTTCGGGAGACTGGAAAAATTGAGAAAAAATAGCAGGCGCAATTAATACAAAAGGTGTTCCTTGTACAATAATAGCAATTCGACCTTCTAATAAATTTCCTACAACGGCATCAGGTCGTTCCGTATTTAATAGAAGTGGAAAAATAGTGGTCCTATCATCCCGGATAAATTCCTCAATATAGTTCGACTCAAGGACCCCATCTACCTTAATCTCTTTTAAACGTTCTTTGATTTCCTCTACAATACGTTCATCTGCATTCCCTTGAATATACATGATCCCTATATCTGTTTGGGTTACGCTTCCAATTTTCATGCTGTCTAAACGTAAATTAGAATCCTGAATTCTAGCTCGTATTAAAGAAGTATTAGTTCTTAAATTCTCTGTAAAGCTATCTTTAGGTCCTCTAACAACAGTTTGACTGGTTGGTTCTGTTACTGCGCGGGACTGAAGTTTTTTTGTATTGCCAATAAAAATTTTAGAACTTCCATTCAGTAGTATGACCGTATCACCAGTTAAAACGGCTGACATAAATTCATGCCAATTCTCTTTTATAGTCAATTGAGATACAGTTAATATCTGGGATATTTGTTCTTCTATCTCTTTGACGGTTACTACTTGATTACTTTCCTTAAGCCACTGAATAAGAGGAGTCATGATATTCTCATTTATAATGTTTTCATCTGCTAATCCATCAAGGTGGACAACAGCTGCTTTTACCGTTTTTTGGTATGGAGACTCCACTATTCGAAATGACACATCAGAACTATTTCCTAGTTCGTTCAATAACCGCTCTATATTTTTATTTACATCATCATATAGAGGAGTTACCGAATAATTTATTGTCTTTTTTTCCTTAGATTCTCTTAGAAGATGTCTTTGTCGCACTTTTTACCACCTTTTTATATGAATGAATATTTGTGTATGCAATGAGCACTGTTATTGTCTCTATAATTTGTAAAAAATATGTACATGTAGGAACTTTAGTATCTTCTTTTTTCGCATTAGTTGGGTATCAAAGTAATGCTAAGGATCTTTTAGAGCGTTTAGGTGAAAGACAAAGCTAGTCAGCTAATATGACTTTATATTCAGTGACAAATCAGGAGGTATTTTAAAAAAAGTTAAGTAATTCGATATAAAAAGCAGCCCATATTGCTTTGTATACTTGGAGCTTTTTATATCGGTATTGTAAAGGAAGCAAATATCCACGTTGATGAATTTCAAAATTTCTAATGTGAAATAACAAAAAGCCCTATCCTAAATTTAATTGCTTAGAGATTGGGCTTTTGTATAGAAATATTTTTAATATGATAGATAAATTTCTATTTACATTACTTCTCTATTAAGAAAGGGTACTCTCTTTTATGCTTTAACGGTCTGTTTTTTCACAGGAATATAGATATCAATCTCTTTGTTTTCCGAACCATAGCATCTTTTGTCATACAATTCAAATTCCATTGATCCGTAGTGCTCATAACCTGATTCAGGGAACCATTCTGTAAAAACATAATTCCATGTGGACTGAATGGAAGAAGTAAAAGATTCTTCATTTGATTTTGGTGTAGTAAATACAGCATATTCTAGTTCAGGGAAGCTTCTGTAAACTGTTCCTTCAGGCGCTGGAGTGCCTTCCTCTACTTCCATGCCAATTACATAAACAAATTCACCCGTTTCAGGATTAAAATCAGTGCAAATGCCAAGCTCCGCATTTTCGTTTAGGGGATTGGGGATTTTAGAGCCTAATCCATTTTGCATGTACTGTTGCCAAAATTCAGGAATGTCTTTGTTATTCTGGCCACCCTCGTTCTTCGTTTTTAGCTCATATCCAATGACATAAAAAGCAGATTTAGTGACTAGTTTTGGTTCCATCTTATTTCCTCCTGACAAAAGTGTGGTAGTTAGGTAGGCTTTTCCCCGCAGCGGTCCAGATATTCTCCTTGCGTTACGGTATTGCTTCGGCGAAACATCATAAAAGTTTTTGAACGCTCTGTTAAATGATTCTTGATAGTGGAAACCAACATCAAGTGCGATATCAATGACTTTTTCATCTGTGAAAAATAAGCGTTCTGCTGCGCGTGTAAGTCTTCGTTTCCTCACATAATCCATCACTGATTCTCCCACCATGGCTTGGAAGACACGGTGATAATGAAAAGGAGAAAAACAAGCAATTTCTGCTAACTTTTCTAAAGTAATTTGTGTCTCCAAATTCTCCTCAATGTAATCTAGCGTTCTCTGTATACAAGTTACATAATTCATTTACATCCACCTACCTTACGTTCACTATAACAGCAAACAAATCTTTGTTCTTAACATTTTTTGCTACATTCAGTTAGGTGAGGATGTTTTTGTAATGTACGCCTCTGGATGTATAGCCCTAAGGGGATTTTAATGTTAAAATTTTCTATGTAAATTAATGGTATGATTACATTATTAAAGGGAGCGTTTGAATTGAAGAAATTTTGTTTTAGCTTAATGATTATTTTTTATTAGGTGCTTGTTCTTATCAGGAAAGTACAAAAGAAGCTAGTGAAGAAATTGTATTACGAACTTCCACATTTAGTTCATCAAAAAATAATGCCGTAATTGATGAAAAGGAAATAAAAGAAAGTATAAAGACTTACTTAGATGCTAACGAGGATTTACTCAACACCAGTGATCAATTTGAAGAAATGATGGATTCCGATCAACAGCTAACTAAAGCTGAAGCGAAAAAACTTGAACAACTAAACGATCTGGTCAAAGAAAATGATCGTAACTTTTCCACATATATCTCGCACAACACTCTACCAGAAGGATATAAAAAAGAGTCAGAGAGAATTAGCCGCTTTATTACGGGTTCCAATCAAATTTTGGATGAACTGGATCAAGCAATCGATGACATGGTTGAGCGTATGAGCGAAGGAGATTTTTCTGAAACAGAAATTGAGTCACTTATGAATAAAAATGAAGGTGTAAATGGAAGGGAACAGAAAAAAATAGAGAATTTTCTAGATGACAAAAATATTGATACAAAAGCTTTTGGACGAAAGAGTTAAAATAATTTAATAGATTTGCTTTGGTTAGGGGGAGTTTACTATTGGAATAGTTAAGTCTACAAACAAACTTGCATTTTCTATTATCTATTTAGTCTTCGGTACAGCTTTGGGGATAGTAGCCAAATATTTAGATACCATCGCAGGTGTTGATGGAAGCTGGTGGATGAATATTCTGCCGTGCTTTGGGGATTTGTGTTCTAGGGCCGGTATTTGGGTACTGATTGCTACCCTTATAGCCGCGTATAGTAAAAGCCAAATTAGTGCGGCTCTTAATACATTCATGTTCTTTATAGGAATGCTAACAGGCTATTATATATATTCCGCTTTTCTATTTGGATCTTTTCCAACTAGTTATTTTTTACTGTGGGGAAGTATCGCACTAGCGTCTCCGTTTCTAGCAGCTATTGTATGGATGGCTAAAAATAATTTACGTCTAGCTTGGATATTACCAGCGTTGCCTATGGGGTTATTGCTAAGTCTTTCCTTAGCGGTTGGAGTATTTTATATATATGTAAGTTATATTGAAGAATTCATTATGTATGCTGTTTTATGCGGAGTCTTTTACAAAAATCCAAAGCAGCTAGCGGCAACAATTTCTGTTTCGTTTATCATTTCGTTTATTATCAAACAAGTAAGTCCATTTCACTTTTAATTTAGATTAAGATTAAAAAAAAGAAAGTTTACTATGTGAAAAGGGGATTTCGGTAACTAACTATAAATACAATTTAAAACGGCTTTTACATATATATTCTTTAAAATACAGTAATTAGGAAACTTTTGTAGAAGTAATTCGTATAAAAGGTAGGAGGTGATGGATATTAACACGGAAAAACGTCTGGATGAAATTGAAAGAAAATTAGATGATTTACATAATAAGATAAGTAATCAAGAAAATAGAACAAAGTATAAACCTATCTTTACAGTTGTGCTCATTTTATCTGCAATTCTCATATTTTTTGTGCTAATAGGTGTTGTAAGCTTTTTTACAGGTTAATTTTTTTTACTAATCTCTCAGAATTATTTCTGGGAGACCTTTCATTATTTAAACTAACGACAATTCATTTTGTATAAACTTGTATATAATATAACCGCTTAAGATAAAAGGGGATAAAGTTATGATGGGAAATGAAAAGAAACGTTCCACATTTAGTGCGGCTTTCAAAACCTACGAACAGTTATTAAAAAAGATCTTAAATATGTTCTTTGTTAGATAATATTCTACGCCATGTTAACTAAAGATATATATTTTAATAAAATATAAGGTAGTAAAAATGACATTATGGTGTTTACATGGAGGAAGAGCATGAGAAAGTTTTATATTGCTTTATTTAGTCTTTTCTTTTTTATTTCATTAGTTGGATGTCAAAGTAAAGCTGAGGATCCTTTAGAGTTTTCAGGTGAAACTCAAAGCTGGTCAGCTACTATTACGTTATATCCCGTTGAAAATAGTAAAGAAATAGCTCAAATGAACTTAAATTATCTAGGTGGTGAGGTAGAATCCGTAGGAGATTTTGGGATTAATTTAGACACTTCAAATAATCAAAATGGAATTGCAGTGAGAGACGCAAGGTTAAATAGAGAAGGGAATTTCAAAGAAAAAGTAAAGGTTGATGCTAGTAAAGATGTAATTAAACCTGAATATATGATTTTAACTGTTAAATGGAATGAAAAGTCAGAAGATATTATTTTAAAAGTTAAGTAATTAGGGAGAAAAAGCACCTTATACTCATCTATATCAAATATTCCCCCAGTTCTTTATCCTTACTATTTGTTAAAATATAATATTATATATCAGGAATTTTACTTTTGTAGTTTAGATTAATATAGTCGCGGTTTTTTTTAAAAACCTTAGCTCACATAATTTTTATTTAATTCCGTAAAAGGTGAATGCCCCCCCAAGCCTTCTGAGTAGGAGGCACCATAAGAACATTTTTAAAAATCTAGTAGAGGATTATTAATGCTCACTTTCGTCTATTTCGTCTTATTTTTACGTAAGTAGTCGGTGATGTACCAATGACGTTCCCGCAGGAGTCTAATGCTTTTACTTGAAAATAGGGGCCAACTTCCTGAGCATGAATATCTGTTTCGAATCCAGTACGAGGGGTACTAAATACCACTACTGCTAATTTAAAAGGTGTTGGTCCTGCTAGTACCTGCCAAGCAACCGTTTCGGTTGAACCATTCCATGATGCGTAAACTTTAGCTTCACCGTCGGGCAATAAGTCTACCGTTATGCTAGGCGGATAAAGTGGTAGACCTACCCACTTATTTTTGAATGCTCGATACGAAAGATTCTGATTTGGATATCGCATATCATATAACAAATTAAATGAAGGGTTTCTCCGTGTATTGCCCGCGTTCCTAAATTCCGAAAGGTACGGCTCTTGTCCCCACCCAATGAGTTGATTTCCATTGGAAAGCTTTTGCGCATTTCCTTGACTTGGAACATATAAAGCTGGGTCATGATAATATGTTCGATCTACACTTGCAACTTTGTCTTTATAATCTAAGTGAAGAATTAAACCACGCGCCTGTCCTTCAGGAGGAGAGGTGGAAGAAGCGCAGCAGGCGTCATCAAACAAGCTTATCCTATTTTCGGACCTATAGCGCGCATCATGCTGCCAAGAAAATGCAGCGTTCGGTCCAAGCTTAAAATCACTTTGTTTTCCACCAAGTTGCCAAATTACCTTTCCCGTTTCTTTATCAATGTTATAAATGGCCCACATATTACGCATACTCACTAGAAGTGTATTGTTTGGCCCTTCTTCGACTGAATTTACGTGGTAGCAATCCCATATATTATTAGAACTTGTCGCGGATGAAGCAGGTACCATTGAATCAGCTGGATTAATATGTTCAAGTGCACTCCAAAAGAAAACAAGTTCTCCCGTCTCAATGTCTACTTCTTGAATAGAGTAATCATCAAAATACCCGCGTAATGGTCCACCATACTTAGATAAATCCGCAGGTACTTGTTTTACCGCCGTAAACAAAGCCGTATTCCGTTTGGTGATTGTAAACTCATGCACATCAGCTGTAAATCCTTTTTTAGCAAATAACTTTTTAATGACCTTATAATGCTGGTTGATAATTTGAAAATAAGCACCAGGTTCAGGATCGCCTGCTGGAAGGTTTGGGGTTGCGGTTTGAGTTCCTGAAATTGTTCCTTGCCACATCGTAAGAACAGGGTTCCCGCAGTACATTTGTACTCGAAAGTCTGTGTTTTGGATATATCTACTAGCAAGTGGTCTAAACCACACTGGATTCCCTGTCTGATCCATAATTAGTGCCCCAGTTTGGCCAATCATAGCTGCTTCATATACCGTATAGGGCGCAACAAATAATAGGCCGGGAGCTGTTCCAGGCTTATTAACATTAATGGTAACCTTCATGGGATGTAAATTAGGAGCCGAAACAAAATTCCATACTTGCGGGTTTGAATGATCAGTGGATGATTGTGAATTAAAATTATCCATTCCCACTCTCATCTCCTCTAAATTTTATTATTAGCACTGTCGAGCTATTAATATGTCATTTGCGTCAGAATATGTACATATGTTTTAGGTTTGTGTGTTTTGTTTATTTTTAATGTTTATGTGTAAGGGCAGATGAAATAAATGTAAAAAACGAGCCCTTAGCAGATAAGAGCTCGTTTTTCTCGTTCATATACCATTATATATTATCAATGCAGCAATATTTTAATCGTGTTTAAAGTTGAAAACCATGCAAAAAAAGCAAATTTTTTTGTATATGTTATTCATCAAGATTTAAAAAGATGACCAGGCATTATCTTTATGTAAGCTGAAATTTTCATCTTTTTCTTGAAAAAATTCTATAAAAGGTAAAAACTAAAGCCTATCGCAATGTAGGTACCAACAAGTAAAACACCTTCGAACCAGTTGGAATCACCGTCGTTCACAACGGTCACCGTCATGAGAGCGGCAAGGATCATCGCAATCATTTCCGCTGTATTAAATACAAGAGGCAAGAAATCATACAAGTATGAAAACAGAACGAGTATAGGAGCAACAAACATGGCCGTTTGGACGGTTGAACCAATGGAAATCTCCACCATTACGTCCATTCTGTTATTATAGGCCATTGCAATTGCTGACACGTACTCTGCAGCACTTCCGACTATGGCCACAACAATAATTCCAATAAAAACGTGACTCCAGCCTAAGGCAGCACCTACTGGCTCAATGGTGCCAACAAGTTTTTCACTAATATAAGCTAGTACAATTGTGGCCAGTCCAAGTACAACGATTGCTTTCTTTTTTCCCCATTCTGGTTCCTCTCCATTTTCTTCTGCGTTTCCAGTAAAAATCCCCTTATGCGTGACAAGTTTAAAAAGAAGAGCAAGCAGGTAAATGGTCAGCATCACAATGGCAAAAGAAGTTGATAGAACCTGCATATCTTTATCATCCAGGCGTTTTGCAAAGATAAATGGCAATACAAAAGTTACGATAATAGCAAACATTAAGAGGGAGGTATTATGTCGTGTTTTAAACACACTAAATTTTTGCTTTTTAAATCGAATTCCTCCAACAATCATTGATATTCCGCTCGCGAAAAGTAGATTAACGAGAACTGCTCCAGTAATGGAGGAAATGACGATTGTATTTAGTCCTTTACTTAATGCAAAAAACGAAATAATAATTTCTGCAGCGTTGCCAAACGTAGCATTAAGTAATCCCCCTGCTGTTGGACCTACTACAACGCTAAGGCTTTCAGTAGAACGTCTGATGTAATTAGCCAAACTAATTAATGTCACACAATAAATAAAGAACATGAAAATATAATTCCAATTAAAAATGCTGCCAATAATTGAAAGAGGTACACCAATAATCATAAAAATGAAAAAGACTTTATTCATATTTTCCTCCATGGTCATTTATAGATCCTATAGCAAGAAGAGAAGCTTTATATTATCTTAGCGTTTTTATTAATATAACTCTTAAGACTTTTGTTATTCACATGGAGAGTGCAACTAGCAATTAACTCGACGCATAGAAAGAGAACATACTTAATAGCTGGTGCAAAAGGGGGCTAAATTAAAAAAGAAAAGAATCTTACAAGATAAAGCGCTATGAACTCCTCAACATAAGCTTCAAAGTATATTGAATAGTCTGCTCTGAATAAGCAATATGTATCTTTTACATGCTAAAAAGATATGAATTTTCCAAACGCCTATAATTGACGTTTGCGTTAACGTTAATTATGGGTAATGTAGTTTATAGAATTAAAAATAATTAGAATGAAGCACCATTTAAATATGATTCAAACTGGTCATTATCATTAAAGGAGAGAGCTATCATGTATACACTTGGAGAACTATTAGAGCAAAGGGCTACACAATCTGCTGAAAAAGAGGCTTTAATTTGGAGTACATCTTTCCATACATTTAAAGAATATAATGAACGTGTCAATCAACTCGCTCATTACCTGTTAAGCCATAACGTTAAAAAAGGGGATCGAATTGCAATTCTCTGTCAAAACAATCATCCGTTTCCTACCATTCTGCTAGCCGCATTAAGAATCGGAGCCGTAGCGGTTCCTATTAGCTGGCAGCTTACGAAGTATGAAATTATTGATATTTTAGATAGTGCACAACCTAAAGTTATTTTCTACGACCAAAAATTTCATGAGGTTATTCCTTTTGATTTTGAAATATTAAATGACGTTATTACTTTACAAGTAGGAAGAAAAAATAGTGTGGAGACAGTTGAAGAATATAATGAAATTTTTTCTGCGTATTCTATACTAAATCCAAATATACAGGTCTCTCAAGATGACATAGCTATGCTTCTTTTTACTTCTGGAACAACTGGCAACGCAAAAGGCTGTATGATTGAGCATGGTCATGTGTATTCTTATATACAACCATCTAGTCAACGAATCGATTATGAAGAGGATGGTCGTTTTCTTGCCTCGCATCCTTTTTATCATATGAGTTCTATTAATAATATTTTGAAATCTGTTTCCAACGGGATGGGGTTATTTCTGTTGTCAGATCCTACACCGGAAATCATTTGGGAAACGATTGAAACTCATAAGATCACTATGATGTTAGCGTTTCCCTCTATGTATATGCAAATGCTCGAAGTAGTGAAAAATGCAGGGTCAAAGAAATCTTCACTAAAGGTTGCTATTGCTGGAGGGGCAAAAGTTCCTGCTTATCTTATTAAGGAATATGAAAAATTAGACATCAGCATGATACAAGGTTATGGAAGTACAGAAGCATGGACAGTAAGTGTATGGACACCAAATATGGGAAATGAAAAAATTGAATCAGCAGGTAAGCCTCTTTCTGGTGTAGAAGTAAAAATTATTGATCCTGAGTCAGGACAAGAAGTAAAAACAGGAGAAGTTGGAGAAATTATTATAAAAAGCCCCTATTGTTTTAAAGGCTATTGGCATAATCAAGAGGCGACTGACAAAGTCCTTAGAGATGGTTGGTTCTATATGGGGGACGCTGGAAAGGTAGATCAAGACGGTTTTTTATATATTATGGGACGCTATAAAGATGTTATCGTATATGGCGGTGATAATATCTATCCTGATCAGGTAGAAGAAATAATTGAGCAAATAGATACGGTTATAGAAGCTGCTGTAGTAGGAGTAGAAGACCCAGTTTATGGAGAAAAACCTAGAGCGTATGTGGTAAAAGATCCTCATTCTTCTTTAACAAAAGAAGATATCCTAAAATATTGTAGAGATCGTCTAGCAAGCTACAAAGTTCCCGAAGTTTATTTTATTGATAAACTTCCTAAAAATCAGCTCGGTAAAGTATTAAAAAGAGAACTAAAATGAAGATAGTTAAAAGCGTGGGCTGAATGCAGTCCACGCTTTTAGGATGGAAAATTATATATCTAAAGCAGAAATGTTAAATAGAAAGTCCTTTTATATCAGGATAACAAACACGAAGTGTATTCTCATACTCAGATTCGTATCCTGTAAATACCAGCTTTTTTTCTTTATTCTCATAGTGAAATCCGAATTTCTTTAAATCATTTTTCAATATATCTTCCCTAATTTTCATGGAAGAAGCAATATCTTCATAAGTAGCACCATTATTTAGCTTCTGAATAATCTCACCTATTAACAAGTTACAACCTCCAGTAGTATACGTTTCTTAAGTAATAATTTATCCTAAACAGCTGCTTTTATGAGATACAAGTAAAGATTAACACTTTAAGTGAGGGCTATATTAAAAGAAGTGTAGAAAGCTGCATGTTTTTAATGGTAAATTATTTCTCTTGTCCTTTATCATAAAATTTAATTGATCCTGAAAAAAGCAAAGAGAATATTCTCTTTGCTTTTTTCTTGGCTTTAATATTTACTGCTCTTTTTCTGGTGCCATTTCAACTTTACCTGGCCAGAAAGCAAATTTTCCTAAAACCGTAGTAATCGCAGGTACAAGGAATGGTCGCACAATAAATGTATCTAACAAAACACCTAAAGCTGTGATAATTCCGAACTGAACCAGAACTTGAATAGGCAGTGTTGCTAGAACCGCGAAGGTAGCAGCTAAAATGATTCCAGCTGATGTAATAACACCGCTTGTTTCGCTTACGCCTTCTTTAATTGCTTGCTTTAATGGCATGTGCTTCTTTTTCTGCCAGATGCTTGAGATCATAAAGATATTATAATCCTCACCTAGCGCCACTAAAAATACAAATGCGTATAAAGGAATCGCTCCTTGGATAGCATCTGCCCCCATGATGTTGTGAATAATGAGCCAGCCTAATCCTAAGGCTGCACTGTAGGACAAGATAACCGTTCCAACCAAGTAAAGCATGGCTACAATGGAACGCAAGTAAGCTAATAGCAGGAGCGATATGAAAATAATAATTAATGGGACAATGATACTGTCGTCTTTATCACTCGTGGTCATCGTGTCATACTGTGTAGCTGTTTGACCGCCGATCCATACTTTGGATTTGACTGCGGAAACTCCGGACTGTGACAGTGCCTTTTCAGCTGCATCTCTCAAGTCTGGAATAGCTTTCATTGCTTCTATACTATATGGATTCACATTAAACGTGACGTCATATACTTTTAAATCCTCATTATTTGTACCACTTTGAGGTGCAGAAACGGTACTAATAAGGTGATTTTTCTTTAATGCTTTTTCAAGGTCAACCGATTTTCCTTCCGTATCAATGACTACTTGTGCCGGTGCTAGTTCACCAGGAGAGTAAGCATCAGAGATAATGGTAAACCCTTCACGAGAAGGCATATCTTCAGGGAAAGAAGACAATAAATCATATGTGTACTTGATTTGACTTGAGTAAATGGACAAAGCTCCAAAAAAGACTAGACAAGCTACAATGATTGTCCATGGTTTAGTCGTAACCACATTACCAATCCAATTCCCGAAACGGTTTTTCTCTTTTCGGTCACGCACCGGTTTTCCTTTCTTTTTCGCCAATTCCTCTTCCATTTCAGGAGTACGAGGAACGAAAGGATAAAAAGAACCTCTTCCCATAACCGAAAGCAGGGCGGGAATAAGTGTTAAACTTGCTAATCCCATAACTAGAATAGATAAGCTAAAAGGGATTGCAAAACGGTGGTAAGCACCGTATTTTGCTACAATCAAGGCCAGAAGAGAGATGACAACTGTAAATCCACTCATAGCTATAGCACCTGAAGCACCTTTAAAGGCGTTAATAAGTGCTTGTCTCTTATCTTTTACTTTGCGAAGCTCATCCCGATAATGAGAAATTAAAAATAAACAATAGTCTGTTCCTGCTCCAAATAACAAGACCGTCATAATGGATATGGACTGCGAGTCAACCGTAATCCATTCTTTATCTGCCAAAATACCGAGAATCGGACTCAGAACCCCATAGGCAAAACCTACACCGATTAAAGGAATAATCGCTAAAATTGGGGAACGATAAATTACAAGAAGTAAAATTAAGACTAATAAAACTGTCGCGATTAGTAAGGAAACGTCTGCTCCTTCAAATAAGCTGGTTGCATCTACTTGAATTCCTACAGGTCCGGTAACGCGCGTGCTTAGCTTATCTTTTGCATCGATATCTGTAGCAAAAGAATCATATGAAACCTGTTCTTTTACTTGTTTTTTAATCGTGTCTAGATTTTTTTCTAGTACATCCGTTTCAACGTTTTCTTTAAAGAAAATGGGCTGTACAAGCGTTGTACCGTCCTTCGAAATCATATTTTGTAAAGCTGCTAACGGTAATTTGTGCAAAGGCGGAGTAGACGTTTGTTCTTCTAACGGTTTCTTTTCTAAATCTGCCGCCACTTGCTGAATAGATTTTAAGTCATCGGTATTCAAACCTGAATCTTTATGCCATGTAAGCAGGGCAGGAACCCCTGAAGAGTTAGGGAATTCTTTCTTTATGAGATTTTCAGCCTCTACAGAAGGTGAATTCTCACTTAAGTTTGGTGCATTGTTCACTTCCGTTTTATTAACGGCAGGCCAAGCAATTGTTAGAACTGCAGTTGCCAGAATCCATACGGCAATAACAACCCAACGACTCACTTTTCCAGTCATCAATCGGCTGAATGTTGCTAAAGGTGATTCTTTCATTAATTCTCCCTCATTTCCAAATCTGTTTGTTTCTATTACAATATATATAGAACCTTCAATAATTATATATACCAGAAGGTTAATTAATCAACTAGTTTAAATGTGCCAATTTCTTGAACTAGAAGGAGGGCCCTTATGAATACGAATCAGACGCCGAAAAAAAAGCCTGGCAGACCTAAAATAACAACTGAAAATAATATAACAAGAGAGCAAATTTTAAAAACAGCTGCCCATCTCTTTATGGCATATGGATACGAAAAAGTTTCAATGGAGCAAGTGGCTGAAGCAAGCGATGTGACCAAGGCCAGCGTTTACTACTATTTTAAAAATAAGGCAACTTTGTTTACCGTTTCGGTATCAAGTATGTTCCAACGTATCACAAAACAGACAGAGAAATTATTACAAAACTCCAAAGGGCTGAAACACAGATTATATGAGGTAACCTTGGATCATTTAAAAAGACCGCATATTGATTTTGAAACATTATTGCAAGAAGCGACTTCTTCGCTTACAGAAGGTCATATTCATGAAATTCGTGAAGCGGAGAAAGCGATACATGAGGCATTAGAGAACGTATTCAAGCAAGCTGCAAACAGCGGAGAAATCGTCGTAGCAAGTCCAAGATTGCTTGCGCATACATTTTCCACGGTAACAATGATTCGGAACAAAAAAGAATTAATTACAGAATTAGGAGGCCCTGAAAAAACGGCTCAGGCTCTAGTGGATCTTTTTTGGGTAGGGATTAGTCCTAATTAATTTTCTTATTCCACTATAAAAACCGGCTGTAACATATTGGTTAATATGTTACAGCCGGTTTTTTTTATTGTTCACAGGTACTTCTTGAGAAAAGGGGAAGGGCATAACAATAATAGGGTGACTTTCTAACCTATGTAAGTATGTTGACATAAACTATTTACTGACATACTGGAACTCGTGTTTATGTTTATGTTTATCTTAAGAGATGTTCAATTGTTGATTAGTGTTAAAAAAATGAAAATCTTATCTTTTAGAGTTTACTGTAGCATATATGGTTATTCTATTGTAAACAAAACCTTTAGTATAACAGCTTACATTTTGGAAAGGAGAAAAATGGATGGAATCTATTTGGCTCGAATACGTATGGGCATTATTGATTCTAATCGGGTTAGAAGGATTATTATCAGCTGATAATGCTCTTGTACTAGCAGTTATAGCTAAACATTTACCCGAGGATCAGAAGAAAAGAGCGATTAATTACGGAATTCTTATGGCATTTATTTTTCGATTTGGAGCTCTTTTTGCCATTTCATTTATCGCCAACGTCTGGTGGATACAGGCGATAGGAGCAGCTTATCTTCTGTATTTAGGTTTAAAGCATGTCATTAAGGCACGGTTTGGGAAACACAATGAGAATATTCATAATGATGATGAAAAGGAGTCTGCTGGAAAAGGGTTCTGGCCGACGGTGGGAAAAATTGCGTTAGCCGACCTAGCTTTTGCCATTGATTCTATTTTAGCTGCGGTTGCTATAGCTCTCGGACTTCCGGATTCACAGTTTGGAGAAATCGGCGGTATGGACGGAGGGCAGTTTGCAGTTGTAGTTCTTGGAGGGATTGCAGGTCTTATCTTAATCAAGTTTGCAGCGACCTGGTTTGTAAAACTCCTTGAAAAGCGACCTGCTCTAGAAACGACAGCATACGCCATTGTTGCCTGGGTAGGGGTGAAACTTGCTGTTATTACTTTTGCGCATAAAGATATTGGTGTCTTAGATCCTCATTTTCCTCATAGCACTATCTGGACTCTAATTTTCTATGGAGTATTAGTTGGTATTGCTCTATTAGGTTGGTTTGCACCGGGCAATAAGTCATCAGAAAAATCATCGGCCTAGAAGGTAATCGAGTGTAATGCGCACCCTGAATTCACCAATCATCCTTACTCTTTCCGTCCAAATGGATCCTCATTTCAGCATTTAAAAGGATGTTTAGATTCTATAGAAAAGTGAGTTTTGTTGTTTCAAGCGTAACGATCAAGTGCGTTAATCCAAGCCGGGTTAACGCATTTTTTAATTGAAACTATTGCGCAAGCGAACCGGATTATTTTATTTATTATTTTTGTTAGTTTTAATATTCCTGTTTCTCTTTCTAAAATTTCAAAAAAATAATCAATACTTGTTTAAATGGAAATGGTTTGGGAATATAATTCACAAGTCAAAAAAATGACAAGGAGGATGCAAACATGGCAAAGGGACTAGCTATGCACGAAACGCTAGAAGTTCATGAAATCTTAACGCTTAAAACATCATGTGTAACAAAAGGAACAGCTATGTTGGAATTGGTAGAGGATGAGGATTTAAAAAAGATTCTTGAAGAAGATGTTCAAACATCTACTGAAGCGATTAAAGAATTGAAAAAAATCTTAAAGAAAGCTCAATAAATAGGAGGGGTAGAAAAATGGCCACTAAAAGTACTCTTACTAAAACGTTAGATGATCTTGCTATCGCGACTGATTTATTATTATCAGCTAAGAATGGTGTACGAACATACGCGGTAGCGCTTACAGAAACGGCGACGCCTGAAGTTCGAAAGGTATTAAAAAAGCAATTAGATAAAGCCATCGAGCTTCATGAAAAGATTGCCCAATATATGATTGATAATGAAATGTATCATGCCTATGATGTAGAAGAACAAGTAAATCACGATTTAAAAAAGGCAGATAAAGCGTTAGATTTAGCGAAAGGTTAACTAAAATTCCCCCTCTGACAATAGAGGGGGAATTTTTTCAAGGTTACATAAAAAGTTCTCTTTCGATATTTCTACAAAGGAAAAGAAGTCTATATTTTATTCTCTTAGAAGTAGATAATTTACCCCATTTCATACAATATTTAGATGATATTTTATAGTCTTTTATCCCATATCCGAATAAATTGGTTTTAATTGGCTGCTGAAGGATACACCTATTAGTAGAACGACATATTCTATGGGGATAGAGGAGGAGAAAATAGTGAAGGAAATTAAAGTAGCAGAAAATAGTGGTCAGGCAAATAAGTTTATTGAAGAGCTTTTCGCTAACGGGTTTAGTAAAAGTGAAATTTATTTATTGACTTATAATAAAGAGCGCTCGGAATATTTAACAAATACAACAAATACAAAAGAATATCGAGGTTCTGAACAAGGAGTTTTTGAATCTGCAGTTAATAAGTTATTTTCTCGTGAAGATGAACTTCATTCTAAAATGGCCTCGTTAGGTTTAACCCAAGAAGAAGCTAAACAATGTGTCGGTGAAATGAAACAAGAACGTATAATCATTATTGCAAAAAAAGATGTGTAATGATTTTTCCTTGCAATAACTTTCGAAGAAACTAAGTGATCGAGAACTATTAGTAAATCATACTAGCATGTTGCTTTATATATAATATTTGTTCTTCTGTACGAAGGGTTTATGAATCGGAAAGATACTGAACGCAAAGTATATTACTAGAGTCGTTTACTAATCTCATATAGAGGTGAAAGGATAATGATTCAATTTTTGGGTATCCACATAGGGACGTTATACTTTCCTACAAGTATCCTTCTAATTACTTTATTAGTTTTAGTAGGTTTTATTATCTATTTTCTTAGTAGAAGAAAAAGAAATAGAGATCAAACGATTCATTCAAATGAGAATAGGGTAAAGGGGAAAAGAGGAAAAGATAAAACTCTGTAAATGATCTAAAAGAAGAATTAATATATTTCGTCATCAAAAAGAATTCCCGTTTGAAGTGAAAATAAATTATCCTAATCCTACAGTTCCTGATACAGCCTTACACCATGATTTAACTCGTGAGAAAGTATGATTTAAATAAATGCAGAGAGGGCCCTTGAATTCATTTCTAAGGGCTGTTTTTATTTTTGTTCTGTAAAGGACAGACGACCTTTTAATCTTCTATTTTCTTACTATTTCTTATTTATAACTTCAAAAGAAACTTTATTATCGTTTTTTAAGATCTTAAACAAGCAATTGAACCCTTGATAAATTTGAAATAGTAGTCTAACCTTCATATTAAGGAGTGAAAATTATGAATGAAAACATTTCGGGTATTGATTATCAGGAAGTCATTGAATATGCGTTAGATCCACTCATTATTCATTCAAATCATAAGATTATATATGTTAACCACGCAGCTGAACATTTTTTTAGAGGAAAAAGGGAAGATATTATAGGTGCAAGTCCCTTAGATATATTTCAAGAAACATCTAAAGCAGCAATAAGGAAAAGAATCCAATCTGCTTATGAACGCCCAGCAGAGCTCATTGAGGAAACCATATTTAGATTGGACGGGACAACTGTTAATGTTGAATTATATTGTCATCCCTTGCTGCTGGGGGATAAAAAAGTAATCCAAACCTATGTGAGAGATATTACGGTAAAAAAAGAGAGTGAAACAAGACAAAAAGAAATAATAAAGCAAATAAATGAACTGTCTACAACCCTTGTTCCTCTTTTAGAGGGAATCGCTGTACTTCCCTTAGTAGGATCCATAGATGAGGAAAGAGCAAACCAACTTTTAATGGCCGTTCCAGTAAAAGTGCAGACGCAAAATGTAAATTGTTTAATTATAGATTTTTCCGGTATTTATACATTGAATTCAATTGTAACGGAGCATCTTTTTAAAATTAATAGCGTTATGTCACTACTTGGAGTGCAATGTATCTTAACAGGATTAAGGCCAGAATTATCTCGCTCTGCTGTACAGCTAGGTATTAATTTAGATTCTACCCGGACAATGGCTACTGTAAAAAATGCACTTCATTTTTTAGGAATTACTTCTAGTAAATAATCTGTAAAATGAAAATAACTAAAGCCACTTTTACGTTTTTAAAGATACATATGATATGAATCTTTAGATGGTGCTAACCCTTTCAGAGGAAGTTTCTAATTAAAGAAATAGTGGCATCGTCTTTCCGGTTTCGTGCTGTTTTAAATATTTTTAGATGGTTTTTTAAATTAGATTTGTATTTTGTATACATTAGAAAAACCAAAGAAACTCCTGAACATATACCAGGAGTTTCTTTGGTTTAAAATAACATATTGTGCAATCGCACGTTTGTTAAATAAAAGATAGAAGAATCATTGAATCGCTTTCTTCAGTTTAAGATCTTGTATAAAGCTTCAGAAGCGTTATCTATATCATAATCGTTATAATTTAAGGTTTTTTGATCCGTAAGTGTAGTGATTTGAAAAATCTTAGATGTTTTACAATACGACAGTTCCAGTACTTGAGGAATGGTATGAGTAATAGCACTATCCTCGTATTGAACAAGAGTATAAAGCGTTTTTTTTATTTCAAGTATATTCATAAAAGTACCTCTTTCCATTATAAGGAAACTCAGGGTACAAAGAGACCATATAATTTTAATTTATGTTCTTTCTCTATTGTAACATATGAACGTATAGAAAAATACCTGCCGAGAACAGACAGTATGATAACTGCAATTGTAAATTCTATGCACTTCTAATCCTGCTAGCTGATCAGTTAAAAAGGCGGCTATCAACAGAACATGTTCTTCTTATAATAGAATTACCTTAAATAGATTTAGTAATAAAAAAAGAGTAGATTATAATCTACTTTATTGCTTTATAAACAACTGGTGAGGAAAGTTTAATCAATGTAGATGGCTGCCCAAAAGCCATAGATTCATCAATGAATGTTTCAAGAGATTGAACGGAATTAGTTAAAACTTTTACTAAGTAGTTGTATTGACCTGCCAAACGATGACATTCGATAACTTCAGGGTGTTCTTTGCAATATTCTACGAATTGCTTGCATTTTGTATTGCTGTATAAAATAAAAGCAGTTACAGGTTTATTAAAATTTTCAGGATTAATTATTGCTCTATATCCATCTATTATATTTTTTTCTTCAAGTTTTTTTACCCTTTCATTAACAGCAGGGGTAGATAAACCAACCAGCTTTCCCAACTGTGTAACGGACAAACGAGCATTCTCTTGTAGATGTAGTAATATATTTTTATCAATTTCATCCATAAAACATACCCCGCTTTAAATTATAAATTAAAATAGTAGGTTTTCCGTCAATATTAAAGTTATTACTTAGTAATACAATGAGAAACATATGTAAAAATAGAAATTTATAGAATACAATTTAATTATATCAAAAGGAGGGATTTAATGGCTTTAGAAATGAGAAATACATGCGAAAAGTGCAATAAGAAACTCCATAATAGCTCTGTTGCTTATATCTGTACACATGAATGTACATTTTGTGATAAATGTAGTGAAAACGCGATGTATATTTGTCCTAACTGTGGAGGGGAACTAGTTAAAAGACCAAGGGGTAAAGAACATTCGTTAAGTTGCTCACTGAGCTTGTCATAAATTTAGAGACAACACTGTATAGATAGTGCAGTCAAAACAGCTACGATCAATGGGGTGGGCATTCAGCAGCGAGCCGTAACAGGTTTAAGTACGGAACAAATTATAAAGCATCATAGTGAAAGTTTACATGTTCATTACAATGTTGTACACTTTTCAATTGTCAGAAATGCAGAAGAAGACTTGTTTCGTCCGACACATTATTCTTATAGGTAACTAATTGCACGAAGACAAAGATTTTTAGAGTGCTGAAAATCGAATTCAGTAATCGATTGATTTATAGATAAAACAAAAGGTAATAGCACATAACTAAAATAAAGCCCTAAAAGTGTCTAATCGACGCTTCTTAGGGCTTTATTTCTGCCAATCATTGTGTCTCAATCGGTTTTTATTAAGCAGGAAAGCCTCCTGTTGGCGGTGGCCATGCTCCGTTTAATCTTCTCATAATGACAATTTCACCTAGATGATAGCTGTTGTGAGAAGCAATATTACGCAGTAATCCCCCTGGGGTCTCACTTGGCCAAGCATCCAGAGGTTCTTCGATTGCTAATGTATCAGCTAAGTGACAAGCTTCGTCAATTCCATCACAAAAATGCTGGATCGTCTTTTTCCATTCTTCCTCATCAGACGGAGCTGGATGTTCGGGCCAGCTTTCACTCACACTTTTCGGTTTTTCGGGGTTTTCTCCTTTAGCAAGGGCAAGTAAAAAGTCTTGCCAATAGCTCATATGCTTCACTAATTGATAAATAGAATAAGGTAATTCCTCTTGTTTATGTGAAGCAAGCTTCATATTAATATCAGTTATTGCGTTAATCGTCGGAAGATGACCTCTTTCACCTCGCAGTGATTTGATAAGCGCATCACGAAATGCTGTATTCGTTTGTGTCATGTTTTTTCCGGCCTTTCTTTTTCAAAGTATTAAGCTTGTAACAGTTTAACACAAATCAGTTTAATATATGTACTTCTGTGATTAACGTTTTACTATAACAAAGCCACTAAAATAAATAGTATCAATCACAATTTTTTGTTTGTAAGTCGCCTTTAAATGACGAAATATGATTTAATATAAAATATATAGAAATAAATAGAAAAAGGTACCCTTTATGGAAAGTGAAAAAGATTATGTGATTTTGAGAAAGACGATAACAACTCTTTCTACAAGCTTTATTTTAGCTTACCTTTTGGCAATAACAGGTCTGGTTCAACAGCTAACTGATGGAGAAGAACTATTGTATCATACTGGAAATGACATGGCAGGGTGGTTCCTTGTATATCTTTTTTATGTAGGTGCAGTTATTGCTGTATACGGAAATTTTGTCTCAGTTATACTGGACGCTATTCGAAAGAAATGGCTTCCCAACATGAGGTGGCTATTTGTCTTCTTCCACGGCATATTAGGCTTAATTAACGGTTTGTTTTTTCAAGATACATATTTGGCTTATTACGGGATGGCAGCTGCTATGTTATATGCATGTATAGATTGGTGGGTAGAAAGAAGAATTGACAGGGAAAAAAGTACAAAATTATTGCTAATTATACCTCTTATTCTTTTACTTCTCAGTTGGAGTATATTGGAAGCGATATCACCTAGTCTTCCGCCATTTACCAAAGAAGATGCCATAGAGTTTGCGACAACTGGTGAAGGAACAGATATTGATTTATTTCCTGATACAGTTGGAACATGGAAAGGAACGTTTGAGGGATATCACGTTCAAAGAAGCACTCGTACTAAAAAAATAAATAAAGAGTTATACCTTGTGACCTTTGAAGAAAACTGGACCAAAGGGAAACGAAAAGGACACTATGTAATGTCTTATAAAGTAGATCGCAGCAGTGTCTCAGGGTATGGCGGAAGTGGCACAACACCTCCTTATTATGAGAAGGTATTACAACAATAAAATAGTAAAAATTAAGTTTATGAATAAAGGAGCTTTGATCTATGTCTAAAATTTCTCTAGCAGAGGCTGTGAAATTGAAAAGTGTATTATCAAAACGAATACATGAATTAGAAGAAGAGATGGACCGTGTTGCATTGGTGCCCTTACTTATAAGTTAAGTAAGGGCCTTATTTATCTTATTTTTATTAGAAAGCTTTCAGTATAATAACACCTGTAATAATAAGAGTAACCGAGATAATCTTTCTTTTGTTTTTTGATTCCTTAAATATATAAATACCTAACAGCGTTGTACTAACAATCGTCAGCCCTGCCCATATAGCAAAAACGATTCCCATTTCAAAATAGTGTGTCGTTAGAGAAATAAAATAAATACAAGCAATGAAGAGTAGAAATGCGCCTATCGTGGGAACAGTTTGTCTAAAGCCTTTAGATAGTTTTACACACATTTGCCCTGCAATGCCTAAAACTAAGCCAATCGTTAAAAATACGTATCCCATTACGCTGTCCTTCTTTCTTTAGAGCTCCCTTTAATGTTAAGAGAAACTGCACCGATTATAATAAGAGAAACACCTAAAATTTTAGATAAGGAAATAGTTTCATCAAAAAAGATGATACCTGTGACAACAACAAGTACGGTTGCTCCTCCTGCATACAAAGCACTTGCTACTCCTACTTCACCTTTGGCGTTAAGTAGCATATAAGCAGCAATTGAAGAACAATAAAATAGTATGGCGAAAACAGTAGGAACAAAGTTTGTGAATCCATTTGTAAGATTAAGAAAAAATACTGCGATTACCTCCAAGATGATGGCAAGAAACAATAGTAAATAAAACAATCAGATTTCCTCCTTTCAGTCACCTCATTTTAAGAACTTTACGTAATTGCTACTAAATAATTGCAGTAGCACTCAGATGTCATTATTTTATCTAGAGCTTGATATCTTGTAAAATAATGATAAATGATTGTAGATATCACTATTATTAATACCTAAATGAATGTAAGTGGAAAGGAGGATGTTTATGGAAGTAGAAGATATACGCATATTTATGGCTGTAGCAGAATACGGCAGTGTAAGCCTTGCCGCTGATAAGCTAGGCTATGTCCAACCAAATGTAACAGCACGTATTCGGTCTCTTGAACGAAAAATTGGACACCCATTGTTTCATCGTCACAGACGAGGAATGACATTAAATGTAGAAGGTCGAAAACTTTTAACATATGGAGAACAAATGATGCGGCTGATGGATGAAATACAGAAAGCATTTCAAGATGAGCGTAACCTTGTTGGATCATTATGTATTGGGTTAGTTGAAACGGTAGTAGGGTTTCCTGAAATCATTTCTTCCTATCATAATAAGCACAAAAATGTGGATATTTCTTTAGTATCAGGAGTAAGTACACAATTAATAGAGAAAGTTCTTAAGTTTCAGTTAGACGGGGCATTTGTAGCAGAACCAGTAAATGTGTCAACGCTTGATCAAATTCCGGCTTTTGATGAAGAAATTGTACTTGTATGCAGTGCAAATGAAAAAGGAAAGAAGCAGATTCAGTCTGCCAAAGAGTTACTACACTTACCATTCATTTTATTTAATGAAGGCTGCCAATATAGAGAAAGACTACAGCAATGGTTAAAAGACGAACAAATAATATCACCAAAAATTATGGAATTTGCTACACTTGAAACGATTATGGGGACAGTAGTTTCTGGTCTGGGTGTGACACTTATAGCCCGGTCATTAGCGGAGAGATATGAGAGGGAAGGGTTAGTACAACTCTTTCCAATACCTGAACCTTACAGAAACCTCAGGATTGTGTATGTTCGTCGCTCCGACTCCTATCTAGGAGTAACTGAGCGTGAATTTATAAAGACAATCAGCGAAGTAAGAGAAGGGGAAAATCAGCGAACGAATTGAATCGATTATATAAGATATAAACGAACACACGATTGTAGAAAGAGTTGACTCGGACGAAGTAGGAGGGCTAAAGATTCTTTTATCTCAAGGTTATTTATTAGAGGTGTTTCCGAATACGTCAGAAGACGATGAATATAGTGAGTTCTGGAGACTTTTCAACCGGAAGGAAGGCAGCCCTCACTTTGTTGACACAGGAAATGGTGTTAAAAACGAGTAATCGCATAATTAAAGAAACGAAAAAAGCACAAACCCGTTGGAACCAAACGTTTTTGTGCTTTTTTCTTATTTTATAATTGAGTTACATATAATCATAAGCGGAATCATCAAAATAGAGCCAGTGATAATATTCAACCTGCGGATCTGTCATCTTCGAAACTTCTTCTTCATTGAATTTTTGATACTCAACTAATTTCTGCACTTTAGAATTTCTTTCCACTTGGCTCATTTTAAATCCTCCTTATAGTTTGAGAAGTAACAATGTATTTAAATATAGAAAGCGTTTTCTTTTTCTTGTTTTTATTATATATCTCAATATGAGATTAAAACAATATCAATTATAGATGATTTTTCAAAAAACAATATAGAAATGGTATTATGGCATCCGATTGGGACAACAAGGCTTCTGCAATCGAAATTAAATAATAGGTGATTCCCAATGGCAAGGCTAAAAATTTTTTGTTAGTATTGTTGCTTAATCCCCAAAAAACATTATGATAACTAGCTCTATAAATTAGAAATAAAGCTAGCTGTGTTAAGCTAGCTTTATATTTCTTATGCTGTTTTCCAGAGCTGTAAATTTTCAACTGTCGTTCACTTTGTTATAAAAACTCTTTAACATTTTCATCATGTTACGCCCTGAAGTTCTTGATATTTGATTATTATCTTCATCATCATGAGTACTCAGGTACCAACTTCCTTTGTTATCTTCATTTAATCTATATACCTTATTGGTTCTACTATCTGTATAAAAGTTTCCATCCTTCAGTCTCACACAATCCCCCCTCTACCAAGTGTCTATCCTGTATTATGCCCAAGATATCAATTTTATGAAAAATTTCATATACACAAAAACAGCAGGTTTCTTAATGCGCTTATTATTTTGTAAGTAATCTACAGAGGTGCAAAAATGGTGAAAGTCCATTGAATTTATGTACTGCTAGTAAACCTTAAATTAGTTCTTAATGCGATACATATATTTCCATTTTAAAATTTTATCTATTTTTCTGTATTTGCTATCTTCGGTTCTGTGTGTTACGCTTAGGTTAATTATTTTTGTTCGGTGTAGGATTGAGAGAAGAGAAATCTCTTCCATAGAAATTTTCATCTTAAGATAGTATGGTTGGACAAGGGTAGTAATACAAGTGTGGAGTATTCCACACCAGGAGGCACTATTATGGAACAAGGTACAGTAAAATGGTTTAATGCAGACAAAGGCTTCGGTTTTATCGAAATTGAAGGCGGAGACGATGTATTCGTACATTTCAGCTCTATTCAAGGTGAAGGCTTTAAATCATTAGAAGAAGGTCAAAAAGTAACGTTTGACATCGAACAAGGCCAACGTGGAGCACAAGCTGCTAACGTTCATAAAGTAGCATAATTAAAATGAGTAAAAAAGACTCCACCTAGGAGTCTTTTTTTACTTTTGATTTCACTAGCTAGCAAAAGACATATTATATCTCATTTTAAAATCTCGTTATAATAGAAAAACCAGCGTTTTAAGTCTGGTTTCTGGGTCATACGTAGGGTACAAGGTATGAACTAGTTAACCATACACTAGAAATACAAAGCAAATATGGCATGTTTGTTTGGTAAGAAGTTTACTTTCAGTTAAAGAAGTGCCGTAATTTTTTTATAGATTTATACAACAGACGGACATGAATTATTTTTGATGGGGATTAGGAGACGCATCTAAAAGCCGTTCTCCTGTTCTCATTTTATGGCCACATAAAGGACACTTTTGCTGTTTTTGATAAGAGAAATTTTTTCTCATCCAACCATTACATTCTTCTGATTCACATTCCCAAATCTCTATTTGTTCTTTAGGTAAGGGCTCTTGATTTTTTTTCCTATGGTTATAATACATAACTACATCATCCCTCCTCCTAAATAGTATACCTTTTAAAAAAGAAATAGTGAGAACCATATCTTTCTAAATTAAACCACACTTTATAGATCCTATAAAAATTTATAAATACACGGAAGCGCGGATAAAATAAGGCATGAATTCGCCTTGTATAGATACGCTAAAATAAGATGTTCGTGAATAATAACACTGATTTCCAATACGCAGAAATGAATAAATAATATCTCTCGTTAAAGAGTACTTTTCTCATTTCTGAATTTAAGTAAGAGAAGGAGCACGAAAAAATGAAAAAATTTTCTGATTTTAATTTAAGCAAGGACATTGAAAAGGCAGTTCATAACTTGGGTTTTGAAGAGGCTACGCCGATTCAGGCTGAAGCTATTCCGATAGCTATGACGGGTAAAGATCTAATTGGACAAGCTCAAACCGGTACTGGAAAGACAACAGCTTTTGGCATTCCCCTTATAGAGCGGGTTGAGCTTGGTGAAGAAGGGATTCAGGGAATAGTCTTAGCACCGACACGTGAACTGGCTATTCAAGTAGCAGAGGAGTTAAATCGAATTGGACAGGTAAAAGGAGTTAAAACGCTACCCATTTATGGAGGCCAGGATATTAATCGTCAGATTAAAGCCCTTAAAAACAGACCGTATATTATCTCGGCAACCCCAGGACGCCTTAAGGACCATATGAAGCGAAGAACCATTCGTTTAAATCATATTCGTACAGCTGTTTTGGATGAAGCAGATGAGATGTTAAATATGGGCTTTATTGAAGATATCCAAACGATTCTTGGTGGCATCTCTTCTCCCCATCAAACTTTACTATTTTCAGCAACTATGTCGAAGCAAGTACAAAGTCTAGCCCAGAAATTTATGAACGATCCTGAACTGGTAAAAGTAAAAGCGAAGGAGTTAACGGTAAAGAACATTGAGCAGCAATATATGGAAATTCCAGAGAATCGAAAATTTGATGTTCTTTGTAATCTTGTAGACCTTCAATCACCAGACCTTGCTATTGTGTTTGGACGCACAAAAAAACGTGTGGATGAACTTGCTGAAGGACTAAAAAAGCGTGGGTATGCAGCAGAAGGCATTCATGGAGATCTTACACAATCCAAACGTGCCGATGTAATTCGTCAATTCAAGAATCATACGATTGAGATTATGGTTGCAACCGACGTTGCAGCAAGAGGACTTGATATTACAGGTGTTAGCCATGTCTATAATTTTGATATTCCTCAGGACCCTGAAAGCTATGTTCATCGTATTGGCCGAACAGGACGGGCAGGTACTAAGGGATTGGCAGTTACCTTTATAACTCCAAGAGAACGTAATCATTTAAAAGTGATTGAAGATGTCACGAAAACCAAAATGTCTAGACAATCACCTCCTACTTCTAGTGAGGTAATGGCAGGGCATCAGGAAGCAATCATTCACCAGGTTTTGACCGCTATCGACAAAGGGGAGTTTGTGGAATATAAGCCAATGGCGGAAAAGCTATTAGAAGAAGTGGATTCTGTTTCTTTACTGTCAGCCACTTTAAAGCTCTTAACAAAAGAATCAAATATGACCTCTGTCCAATTGACTGAAGTGGCACCACTTCGTAATAAAAAGGCAAAAACAGAGCGTAAGAGAAATAGAGGGAGAAAAGAAACAGTAGGCCGTAAAAAAACATATAGAAAATAATACCTGATTATTTTTGATGCGAGAAAGGATAATGGCTATGAGTGAGAAAATATTTAGTAATGGAGAAATAGTAAATATAAGAGTATCAAATGAATTAGTGACAATCTTAAAAAGTCATTATGTAAAAAACATGAAAAGATACTCTTATACAGTCGACAAATACCCAAGTACCTTTTTCTTTGAAGAAGAGTTAAAAAAACGTGAACTATAATTATTGATGAATAAGTGTTGATATAAAAATCTTTTTAAGTAAAAACAGACTCTGAAAATAGAGTCTGTTTTTTAGTATGGTTTCTTATGCTTTATTTACGTTTGTCGCTTGTGGTCCACGTTGTCCCTGTTCGATATCAAAAGTCACTTCTTGACCTTCATCCAAGGATTTAAAACCTTCACCTTGAATAGCTGAGAAGTGAACAAATACATCTTCTCCACCTTCGCGCTCAATAAATCCAAAACCTTTGTCAGCATTAAACCATTTCACTTTACCGTGTTCCATTTTTTGTTGCCTCCTAAAATATAGAAAATAAACCAGATTATCATTAAATCTAGCTTATTTATTATATTATCCCAATAGAGACATCTTAAACTTAAATTAATTTGATCTTTTTAACTTTCTTTATCATCACTCATTCCATTAAAATGTAATAAGGGTATGACTATATACATCATAATGAGGTTCTGGTGCAAAACCTTCAAAATATTTATAAGTGATCTTCTAAACATGGAAATGATAGAAGTCGAGTATTAGCCACTGTTCACACAATTATTAAGGGCATTGTATTCATAAATATGAACCTAAATTAGATGAGAGAGCACAATGGAACCGGTCTTTCCTAAAGAAAAGGAAGTTCACTCAAAAAAATTTTGAATAGTGGCGTAAAAATACATTCTATTAGATAGGAATCTATATACCTTTTTCATATAAATACAACCTTCGCACTAAAATCCGTAAACTTGTTTCCAAATAAAAAATGACGCCGTTTTAGGCGCCATTTTTTATAGAATAGAGAAGGACACACCCTAAGCACGGGCGGTACTCTTAACACATCGTCTTGATTTGATAATACCCAGTGTTTAAATTTAATAAACCTTTGGTTATGACGCTTTATGCAGAATATCTACGTTTACCTTTTTAGTAAACATAAGGTTTCTTAGAGTCATCAAGTAAAAGAGCCCTTACAGGTGCAGTGTTTTATGAAGAAATTTCAAATAATACTGGATATTATTAAAATTATTTATTAAATTTCTTTGGAAACTGCTTCACAACTCCCGCAGATATAGTATCTGCCATTAAGATAATATGTGAGACTCCTTCATCAATTGCAACGATTCTTGCCTCCCAATCTTTTTCTAAGCTTGCAGATAAATCATTTGTCACTAATTTTAGATGCATATACAGTAATTTTTTCAAATCTTCATTTTTTAAATAAGGGTTGGCCTGGCTAAGGAACGCTGCTATATCATCAGCATTTCTATACCATTCTTTGTTTAATTGGTTCACCAAGGCTTTCTTTCCCGTTTTAGCCGCATCTACAATCTTGCCAGCAATCACAATATGTTCCTTGAGCAAATCCGTAAGTTTATTCCCAGCTTTCTCTCCGTATATCGGCTTTACAGCATTCCCGATATCTTCTTGATTTTTTAATAACCTTGCCAACACCTGTTTTTGGTCTTCTGACCCTGCTGTTGTTGCACTTGTAATATAATTGCTTGTCCACAATACATGATCCATCCAAAGACTTCTGAATTCATTTTCAAACTTTACCTGAGATTGACTAACACGATGTTCTTGTGTTTGAGCACGAGTACTACTTGGGTCAACCAGCATGTTTAGCGAAAATAACAAAATAAATCCCATCCATAACAATTTTTTCATAAAAGCTGCTCCTTCCAATTTAAATGATCCGTCTTATTATTTGTATATGGCATTTTTCACATTCCTCAAAATGTTATTTTCTAATAATAATTCTTTATAGAGTACTACCACACTCCCAATCAGCTCACACGGATGAAGGGTTACAGAGGATACCTTTCTATAAGGTGATAGTAGAGAATTCGAAATTTTAGGCTCTTGTATTTATACATTCATAAATATTATTGCTTGTCTCATATGTTTATATAAAACTCTAGAAGAAAAAGAGGTGAAAAATGTGAAGCATATGCTAATGGTATGTAATCAGCATGTGAAGGAGGGACTTATTGGTCTTAAAACCCCCCATGTAAAGAAGATTCACTACTCTACATGTACCTGTTCTTTTTGTGAGAGAAGGGCTAAAATCAAAATCTTTTATTCCATTCCTCAAAAATATAGTAAAACCAATTTTTATGTGAGCTTAAGCATGTCCAGACATAAAACAGAATAACTTAGAATGAAACTAATTTACAATTATATATAGGAGGATTAATAATGACTAATGCATTTGTTGCACAATCCTTAGATGAAATTCGTTTTTGGTCAAGGATTATGAAGGAACACTCATTGTTTCTTCGATTAGGTTTTAGATGTGAGGATACACAATTAATACAGGAAGCGAATCAATTTTATCGTTTGTTTGAAGATATTGAACAACGCTCTCATTCATTTACTAATCAAACAGATCCGGAGCAAATGAGAAGATTTAATTCGGAAGTCCAACAAGCAGCCACAGGTATATTTGCATTTAAGAGAAAAATTTTAGGTTTAATCTTAACCTGTCAACTACCGGGCTCAAATAACTTTCCTCTTTTGGTTGATCATACTAGTAGAGAAGCCAACTATTTTAGAAAACGATTAATTGAATTAAACGAAGGGAAATTGAAGCCGCTAGCTGATGCCATTATAAAGGAAAATGTCTTCTTTTTAAGAATTATGGCTGATCATGCCCAATTTATAGGCCATCTTCTTGATCCATCAGAAAGAAAACTTGTAGATATGGCGAGAAACTTCAGTCACGATTTTGATCAATTAGTTTTTCAAGCAAGAGATTTAGAGTCTATGAAGCCTCAATCTCAAACGGTACCTCTTTTGGATCAATTTCTTGATCAGAATCGTGTTTCCGTGGCCTCCCTTAGAGACTTTAAAAAAACAGCAAGAGATTTAATTGAGGAATGTAGAATTAAAAGTATTATTCATCCTCTTTTAGCTGATCATGTTTTTCGAGAGGCTGAAAGGTTCCTTCATATTATCGATATGTTTGAAAAGAATCTTCAAACACAAAAATAATACATTGATGTTTCCTCTTTACAAATCTTAATGACTTAATTTAAAAGGCTTCAGCTTTTGAGGGAGCCTTTTTTTGTTCACTAACAAAGAAACAGTCATTGAGGTTTAATTTCATTCCAATTTTTTTGACTCATCCAATTATTTATACATTCTCTAAAAAATGTATTTAACATAAGAACCTAATGGCAACACTATAAACAATAGTTAGTGAATAGGATAGTTAGTGAATAGGATTTCCTTGCATATATTTGGGATTTTTGCGAGTTAAAACTAAAAAAATGAGATAAAGATTAATGAGCTATTCCTTTCACATAAGCTTGTCACAATACTATCTAAAGAGAGGTCGAACAATATGAAAGTGACCGACACACTTGTTCAATGTTTAGAAAATGAGGGAGTTGAATATATTTTCGGAATACCCGGTAAAGAGACCTTGGATTTTATTGATTCTTTATCAAGCTCTAAACAGATTCAATTCGTGAATGTGAGGCATGAGCAAGGAGCTGCTTTTATGGCAGATGTATACGGAAGGTTAACAAACAAAGTAGGGGTATGCTTATCAACATTAGGCCCTGGAGCTACTAATTTATTGACAGGTATATCTAGCGCAAAGCTAGACCATTCCCCTGTTGTTGCTTTAACAGGACAGGCTGCTTTGGGAAGGCAGCATAAAGATTCGCATCAGTATATGGACATTATCAAAATGGTGGAACCGGCAACGAAGTGGGGTGTTCAGATAAAAGATGCACAAACGCTTCCTGAGATTATTCGAAAAGCATTTAAAATTGCACAAATGGAAAAGCCAGGACCCGTAGTAGTAGAATTGCCAGAAGACTTAGCAACTCAAATCGTTCCCATTAAACCTATTTTACCTACATCTATACCCGTAAGCATACCTATATTGGAGTCCATTCAGGCTGCCAATACTCTTATTAAGCAGTATAAGAAACCTTTTGTTATTATCGGTAACGGCGCTGTTAGACAGGGAGCCGTGGATGAGCTTCAACCATTTATTGAACGCCTTCAGTCACCGGTTACCCATAGTTATATGGCTAAAGGTGTATTGTCTAAAGATCATCCACAAAATTTCTTTACGTTTGGATTTAATGAAAAAGATGAAGTGCTCGCAGGCTTAAAGGAAGCTGATCTACTTATTGTAATTGGGTTTGATTTTGTCGAAAGGTTACCCAAAGAATGGAACACGGAAAAAACACCAATTTTACATATAGATACTTTACCCGCAGAAATAGATGAATATTATCCTATAGAAGTCGAATTGGTTGGAGATATAAAGCAGACTTTACGAGTATTCAATCAGCTGGATATTCCTTCTAAACCATGGATTCCCTCTGGCAATCTCCAGAAACATATTAAGCAATCCTATCACATTGAAGAGAAAAAGATAGACAGCAATTTGCTGCCTTTGACAATCGAGAATATCTTGCATATTATCGACAAGCTCTCTTCAGAGAAAACAATTGTGATTTCAGATGTAGGAGCTCATAAAGTATCTATAGCCCGAACTTACCAACCCAAAAACCCTAACAAGTTTATTATATCAAATGGTCTAGCTTCCATGGGTATTGCTTTACCAGGCTCAATTGGAGCTAAACTAGCCTGCCCTAATGATCCAGTTATTTGTATTACTGGAGATGGAGGAGCTTTAATGAATTTTGCTGAAATAGAGACGGCAAAGCGCTTAGGGCTTTCATTCATCATTATTGTTTTAAACGACTCTACATTAAAAATAGAGCAGGAAATGATGAACAAAAAGTTTGGTAAGAGCTATGGAGTAACTTTTACAAACCCAGATTTTGTTCAACTGGCAACCAGCTTTGGAATTAAAGGAGAACGGGCAAATAGTTTAGTTGAATTTGAAAATATAATGAAAAGAGCCTTAAAAAATTCAGATAAGATTGTCCTAATTGATGTTTTTCTAAAAAGCTGATTGCGATTTCTCCATTATTTTAACGAGTTATCTCTGTTACGGGATTAATTTGTAGATTCACTAGGAAATAAATGTTTTTGATTTTTTAAAATAAGCTAAGCTGAGTTCAACCCAAATCCAACTATAGAGGAAATCAAATAAAAAAATAAAGCCAGCAGTAGAAAGAGAAAAATTCTTGGAAATCACGGGACCTAGTACTGGGAATTTGAAAACGCACAATAAGGTAATAATCCCAACAGTTAATAGGGTGGCACCACTTATAATAATGTACAATCTCTTTTTAAAAAAGTAAAAAGATGCTCCTATGCCCATTCCCAATATTCCTGTTGTAAAAGGAAAAATAATAAGTTCACTTGGCTGGATAATCAGAAGAAGCAGATTTGTTAGCGTATAAGTAATAAATCCTAGAGGGAGCGAAAGTATAAAACAAAAAAGAATGGGTGCAGTAGACAACGGACTAATAAAAAATCCTATTCCTGGTAAGAAACCTCCTGCTGATTGAAAAAAGGCTGCTAAGCTGGCGAAAAGAGCGCCTGATACAAGCTGCTTAGTTTTAGATAGTCTATTAAAAAAAAGCTGCGCAGATTTTACTTCATTTGAAAGAGACTTTAAAAAGTACATGAATTTCACCTCGGTTAACTGTTTTTACATTATAAGGGGTTAAAGAATAAGGGGTTAAAGAGAGATTTAGATCATTGTCCGATATATCAACTCTTACATGTAATATGCGAAGAAATTAAGAGGGAGGACTAATAAGTCGCATTTATTTTTACAGGAATAGGTCGCATCCATTAAGATAAATTTCTTTATCTTTCTAAAGGTATGTACTGTAGCCCATAAAATGAATCTTTTATGGGCTTTATTGATTAAAGGCTTTCTTATTTTCTAGAAAGTTCATTTGTTCATTCCTATAAAATAACTGGTGAAAAAATTAAGCTGTAATTTTTGGAAGAAAATCAATGCCCAGTCGAATTTTATAAATATAAATCATGGAACAATTTCAAAAACAGTACCTTGATTAAAGTCAGACACTTTCATAGAGCCATAAACTCCTAAATAAAGCCTGGTTTGATCCAGGTTCGTTCCCAAACTAACGTAGTAAGCTGATTGAGAACCAAAATTATAATCAATTTCCACAACACTAAAATCATTTAGCTTACAATCTGTACCTGCCCTGGTAAAAGCTAAAACTCCTCTAACTGGGGATTGAGATTCTTTAACCTGTGCAATATCCGTAAACATAACGCTTCCTGTTAAGCTAGGGATTTTATTCCCCATATATGGCTGAACTCCTGTAAGGGAGGTCCCTCCAAATTTATTGGGGCGGGGATCTTTGTGAAAATAACTTGTTAAAGGCTGAAGACGTCTCACTGAAGTTTTTACCGCTTCATTGTAATAAGCAATTATTTTCTCATCCAAGGCCGGATTTTCAGAACACCTTTTTATAAACGAAGTTGGAAAATCTCCTTCCCATCCCCGCCAGCCAAGGTTAATAAATCCTTCTTGGCTGGGTTTAGCTCTCATTAAAGAAGCTTGAACAAGTTGAGGAACAGGTATTGGCTTATAATGAACAAATGAAAAAATCGACTCTACCACGTCTTGTCCAACATTTCCCACATATTTGATGTACTGATTATAAAATTTTTGAAATGAAATGCCCGTTATATTGCGAACACCCTTAGCAATGAGCGTAAGAGTTTCCTGAATAGGTGAGGGGAGTTCACTAAAACGTGTGACTACGGGTGGATTATGGATAAATGTATTCTTACCTACATCAATTTCGATTATTTTACCATAAATTTCCATATCATCCTGACTTAAGTTAAAGGGGTCATAGCCTGATCCACCATCTCCGATTGTTAAGATAAGTTTTCCAGTTTCTGGTGAAAAGTTTAAGCTGTTGACACCATTATGATTAAAAAATGGTCTTCTTAAGTTAAGTAACGTCCGTCTTTTTTGAGGCTGAGCATTTGGTTGGAAAACCCATTCTTCCACTGTATCAATATGATCATATTGAGTTTCTCTATTTATCCACCTTAAGTTTGAAGTTTTAGGATCACACGGGTTAGGCCTATAATGTTCGGAAAGTGCACCTGGGCCTTGTGTTCCAGCTACTGAGTAATGAAGATAAAACAGACCGTTATAATAAAATTCTGGATGAAACGCTAGCCCTAGCAATCCTCGTTCATCATATCCTCCGCGAGAAACACCTGGTTCAGAGGTACCTAATTTTATGATTCGTGAGCGAATATCTAAAAAAGTCTGTATAGCTTCGTCTCTTATGTAAAAGATCTCTCCTACTTGGGTTGCAATAAATAAGCTTTCAAATGAGTCACCAGGAAGTATAGCTGTTTTCAACACGGTAGGTAAATTTATCTTACTAACAATAGGCCGTAAACTAACCTTAGCTTTTATCAACTAACTTGACACTCCTTTTTATTGTTTTCTTTTATAAGAATATGATTGTAACTGTTCTATTAGTATCAATACTATTTTATAAAGTTAGGTAATTTAACTAAGAGACCTAATTGAGAGGCTCTTTTTATAAAAATTATCCATTCCTGATTACGCCTGCTATTTTCTTCTCTTAGCACTCACGCTTCTCTCAACGTTCATAACTATTTGTGCTTTCCAGAAATTGAAATTAAGGAAAAATAATACTTCATTCACAAAAAAATAGTGATATTATTTTATGAATTGGAAAAGAATATGGCTTATGAAAGGAGTGAATGCAAATGTCTATGAAAAAGTGGTTAATGGGATTAGTCGCTTTGTTTGCGATGGTTATCGGTGTGATGACTTCAGGATCACTCGGCGTTTTGGCCGAATCCGACGTAGTAAGACAGAAAGCCATAGAGGTTCAGTTGAACGATGATTACTTTAATCCAGAAACCATCAATATCCCGAGTGGAAAAACGACAACATTGATATTGAAAAATGAAGGTCAGAAAGAGCATACCTTCACAGTAGAAAAACTCGGAATTGATGCTGAAGTCCAGCCTGGAAAAGAAAAAACCATTACCGTGAAACCACAAAACCCCGGTACATATGAACTGATATGTAGGTATCATTTTAATAGTGGAATGGTGGGGAAAGTGATAGTCAAATAACAAGCAGGGCCAATCGGTCTCTGCTTTTTGGAGTGAATATAGCATTATTTTTCCATAGAAATAAAAAAAGGGCTTTAAATTTAAAGTCCTTTTTATGTTTCGCTGATTTAATTGAAAAAACTAATTCATTCATTTTATATTGGAGTTAAAATTCTTTATTTTTATTAGCATAAACATTGCCCTTGTTCTCCTAGCTTTTATTATTGGAGCGTTTGTAATGGACTCACTAGGTAGTACTATGACAAATGAAAAAGGCAGCCAAATACGTGAGTGCCTTTTTCACAAGGAAGAGGTTTTGAACATCTATAATTAGGTTAAACATATTGTAATAATTATTTTTTTATTTATTCTGTATATTTAAATTATTCGTTCGTAATGATACAATAAAATGATGGAAAGAGGATATGATGCTTCTTTCTTAATAAAGGATGAAGAAATATGGATATTAAGGCTCAGCAAACAAAGCTGGCGAATAATTTGGGCAAATTGTTACGAGATAACTTTGGAAAAGGCCCCGAGGCTGTTCATGTTACAATTTATGAACCTTATGTTGTTATTTATGTCAGTGGCTTCGTATCACCTATGGAGCAAGTACTGTTAAACCAAAATGAAGAACTTCAGGTTATGACTACAAGAGAGCTTTTAGTAAAGACTCTTGAACCTCAAATCACTGGGCAAATTAAAGGGATTACAGACCTTGACATACAGCACTTATATTATGATTGGAATTTAGATCACCACTCCGGAATTTTTGTGGGAGTGTGTCTGGACGATTTGAAAGCCGATTTGACTGAGGGTGACCCTTACCCAGGAAAACAAGCAATTCATGATCGAATTACAAAGATGAGTGAGATTGCACAAAAAGGACCTGAAAAAATCTCTTCATATAAACTAAGTGATCGCACATTGGTCGTCGTACGAGAAGGAATACTGGTAGCTATTGAAAAGCAGCTAATTTCGTTAGGTTTTGATGACACCCTGCGCATTTCTAAGCGTCCTTTGGAAAAAGGAATCTTACGACAAAACGATGACTATGATGAGATATTAAATGCAGACATTCTTGATATTTTTGTAGATTGGGATTTTGAAAAGGATAATAGTATCATTACGCTTATCCTAAAACCAAAAAATTAATGAGGCAGTAATGAATTGGACACACTGTGCCAAACATAAGCCGAGGAAGCAAAGGACATACCTTTTCTTTTTCGGCTTATTTTTGTTGTCTAAAAAGAGTAAGTCCTTTTGTAACGGAATAATTCCCTAAAACAGCACCTAAAAATAGGATGTGCCAACAGAAAGGATTTGGTCGGGATGGCTGATAATCATGAGATTGTATTGTTTATAAAAGAGCTTCGTCGATTGTTGCAGGATTACCAAAAGTATGACAATGAATTATACAAAGAAGAAATTAGCAAGGATATACTACTTTTAAGTACCATTATCTATGGAAGTAAAATTGGAATTTTAAATGAAAGAAGAATCTTTAAACACAGGAAATACAAAGCTAAACAGAAACCAATCTATTAAAGGTATACTAGTATGCCTCGTTTACACTTTATAAAAAGTGAATTCTTATTGCCGAAAATGATCTTATGATGAAGAAGGATTTTTCATAAAACATCACGAATAGTATACCTTATGAAACTAGAAACTAGGTGCACCATCTATGGATAAAACGAAACTGGAAAAAGAATTAAGTAGCTATATGGGAAGGTTACTTCGTGAAAACTTTGGAAGAGGTCCTGGAGGTGTATTCACCGTCATTTCTCCTCCTTTTATAACCGTTTATTTTAAAGCCTTTTTATTACCTTTAGAAAAGGCTTTGTTAGACAAGGGACAAGTTATCTATGTTCAAAAAACACGTGATTTGTTAATGGAGACTTTAATTGAAGAGATAAAAGGATATATACAATTAAATATACATTTAGATATTGAAGAATTTTATTATGATTGGAATTTAGAGCTGCAGTCTGGGATGTTTATCATGATCCATTCTGATAAAGAAAACATAGCTAATCATTCCTATAAAAATCAGAAATTGCTGCATAAAGAAGTTGAGGAAGTAACTCAAAAAGCAGAAAAATTCCCTCACGATGTTTCTTCTTATTTATTAGATCAGCGAACACTTCTTATAATCAGGGAAGGTATTATGGTAAGTATAGAGAAAGAATTAGTTCAATTAGGATTTGAAGAAAACCTTACATTGGCTAAAAGAAATCTCGAAAAAAGGCTACTTTATGAACATAGTCAATCATTAGAAATAATTTTAGATTCAAAGGTAACAGATATACTAGTAGCATGGGACTTTCATAAAGATAAAAGTACAATTCTTCTGATTTTAAACCCAACTTCATAAAGGCACTGATAAGCTAGGCACTGAACTAGATGTAGGCCAAAAAGAAAGGTTATCTAACCTTTCTTTTTGGCCTATTGTTTTTTTACTACTATTAAAATAAAGAAAGTGGTGATACTTATGCTATTTCAATCGGATGAAGGAAAGGAACCTCTAACTGTTCAGATACACACGGAAGGGGATATAGTAGAAGCCCGTCAGAAAGGGCGGATGTTCTCTAATTGTTTAGGCTTCAGTACACTCGATCAAGCCCGAATTATTACGACTATTTCAGAATTGTCCAGAAATATATATAAATATGCCACTACCGGAAAAATTATAATGGAAATAATAGAGAAACAACCTGAAATAGGACTCAAAATAATAGCTATAGATAAAGGACCAGGCATTAAAAATATTCAAAAAGCGCTGGAAAGTGGCTATACAACGTCAGGAGGGTTAGGCGTTGGTTTATCAGGGGTGAAAAAATTAATGGACGAATTCACCATATCATCTCAAGAAGACCATGGCGTTAACATCCAGGTTATAAAATGGAAAAAAAGAAATAAATAAAAGAAAACGTTTATCTAGATTATGTAGGAAGATGTATGGACTTAGTAGCAGCTAAAAGAAGAAATATCTAGATAAAGAAGCTGAAGAAAGACTGCATTCCCTCTTCACGAAAGAACCCTCCACTAAATAACAGGTATCTCCTGAAGAATATGATCCCCTTGATTTACTTTGGCCTATGGTCTAAAAAAACTGAGATTAAACTAGTAACTCTATTCTCAGTTTTACGCTTTATCCTACAAACTCCCTTGGTTTTTATATAAGGTATGTATTACAGTCGCTGATTACAGACAGATTTATGTAATAATTTATTAAAAAAGTAATTATTTTCAGGTTGTCTCATAACCATGATTTCTGAAACAGTTCTCTATTCGTAGTTCATCAAAAGCTTTAGAGCAATGGAGGAGATGGGGTATGTACGGACACTTACCATCACTTAACTCAGTTATATAAACAAACAACGCTCATATACATTTATTGAATGGCTTTTTTAAACTTGTCGCGGATGAAAATATAAATGGATAAAGAGTACATAGGAGGAGAAAACATGTTTGTTCATATAGTTCAACCTGGTGATACGTTGTCTTTAATAAGCAGTAGATATGATTATCCCATTGCGCAGCTTAGGAGTGTGAATGGGTTAGAAGAAACGAATATTGTTCCAGGTCAAGCCTTACTTATAGCTTCTTATGTATACAGAGTTCAACCTGGTGATACAATGAGCAGCATTGCTAAAAAAGCTTATGTGTCCCTAGAACAATTAAAAAGGGCTAATCCTTCAGTCCATTATAATTATTTGCAGGTGGGAATGAAAATAAAAATTCCTAACATATCAAACTACATTGCAGGTACACTGCAATACTATGCTGTTCGAAATCCAGAGTTAGACCGCAGTTTAATTACTGATTTTGCAACTTATTCCTCGTCCATTTCTATCTTTGAATATCATTTTGGCAGCAATGGAGATATCATGAATAATTTAAACGATTTAGTAGCGATTGAAACGACTTGGAAAAACCGAGTTACACCGTTAGTTACGATTACTAATCTAACTTCTGAAGGATTTAGTTCTGATCTTGCCCACCAAGTTTTAAATAATCCTCAGGCAAGAAACAATCTTGTGAATAATATTTTTTATTTAGTATCTAGAAAAGGCTACGGCGGGGTGAATATTGATTTTGAACGTGTAAAGGCCGAGGATAGAGATCTTTTTACAGGATTTTTACGTCAGCTGGGTGAACGTTTAAAACCTGCCGGATACGTGCTGACCATAGCGGTTCCAGCCAAGACAAGCGAAGATATTCCTTGGTTAAAAGGATATGATTACGGGGGAATAGGTGCCGTTGTTAACTATATGTTCATTATGGCATATGATTGGCATCATGCAGGCAGTGAACCAGGACCTGTTGCACCTATTACTGAAGTAAAAAGAACAATAGAATTTGCCATAAAAAGTGTTCCGCGAAGAAAACTTATCATTGGAGTCCCTTTGTATGGATATAACTGGTCAATTCCTTACAAGCCTGGCACAGTAGCATCCGCTATATCCAATCAAAATGCGATTAAAACAGCGATGAGATATCAGTCTCCCATCCAATATTCTAAGGAGTATAAATCACCATTTTTTCAGTATAGAGATCAAGCGGGACAGATGCATGAAGTATGGTTTGAAGATGTAAGAAGCATGAGTGAAAAAATGGTGTTAGTTCGTAAATTTGGTTTGCAAGCAATAGGAGCTTGGCAATTAACGCTTGGATTTACGCCAGGGCCTTGGCTTTTAAAGAAATTTTTCACTATTAGAACGGTATAAATAGTACTAATTTTTATGGATCAATTTAGATATTTTTCAGTTAACAGTTATTCGATATACGTGGTTAACAATAAAAAAATTCTATTTATAGTAACTTATAAGAGATTGGAGGCAGTGCTATGGCAAAAAGGATAGATGTCTCAATAAAGCAGCATCAATTAAAACTATATGATGGAGCTAAATTAGTAAAGACATATCCTATTGCTGTAGGGAAAATGATCACTCCAACTCCAACTGGAAAATTTAAAATTATTAATAAAGATACTACCCCTCCAGCTGTATTTGGTCCCTTATGGATGGGACTGTCAAAACCTACATATGGAATACACGGGACTAATGATCCAGCTTCTATTGGCAGAGATATGTCACATGGATGTGTCAGAATGGACAATGAAGATATTCTAGAACTTTCCTCTGCAGTTCCTATTGGAACGCCGGTTTATATACATAAATAATAGTTTAAGAAGAGCACGACTGCTTACATTTAGCTAATTGTCGAGATCGAGGGTATCAAAGTTTAAGTATATGCTATACAATCATGGGCTTTTTGTACGAAAACAAAAAAGTACCCCGATTAACAGAGGTACTTTTAGCATTTTAACTTATTTTGATGCTGGAGACGTAGTAACTTCTGGAGACGTTACTTTGTCATAAAAATCTACGAATTTGTCACGATCCTCGCTATCACGGTAAGCCATAGCAACACGTGGATGTTCATTCAGTACACCAGAAATCATGTAAGGAATGATATAGCCCCATTCCCACTTTTGACGCATTTCAAGCATATGCTTTTCAATTACGCCAAGAATCGGTTTCATCTCATAGCTTGGTTTTGGTATGTAGCTAACAAGCAGCTCTGTGTTACAGTTACCAGCTGCACGGCCCATACCATAAACAGATGAATCAAGGAATGTAACGCCATTACGCATCGCAGTTAATGTATTAGCAAAAGCTAGCTGCATGTTGTTATGCGTATGGATACCAAGCTGTTTGCTAGGAATCATGGCTTGAAACTTTTTCACTTGATGCTCAATATCCGCAGGGTCTAGGCTTCCAAAGGAGTCAACGATATATACAACATCTACAGGGCTTTTCTTTACCATTTCAAATGCTTCAATAAGCTGATTTTCCGGTACGCTAGATAGTGCCATAATGTTAAGTGAAGTCTCATAGCCCAAATCGTGAAACATTTTTATAAGCTCTAAGCCTTTATCTACTTCGCGAATATAGCATGCCACTCGAATCATATCTAACATACTTTGTTCACGCGGCAGGATGTCGTTTGGATCTACACGCCCAATATCTACTAAGGCAGATAGCTTCGTAAACTTTTTCTCAGGGATAATTTCTTTGAGAAAGTTATCGTCAAGAAATCTCCATGGATTGGGCTCGGTTGCTTGAAGAAGCTTAGGTGAATTTTTATAACCGATCTCCATATATTCAACGCCGGCTGCGCTTAGGCCGTTATATAAGTCTTGCACAAATTCAACGCTAAAATCCCAATTATTAATTAAACCTCCGTCACGAATGGTACAGTCTATAATTTTGCCATTATGTTCCATGGTAGTTGTTTCCTCCTATGTATTCATTTATATGAGTATTATTTTAAACTTTATCGCTTTTATGCTTTTAAGCACTAAACTCTCCTATTGTGTTTATACCATGACTGATTCAGAGGCGTCAATGTATTTTCTAAATGTGTCTCTGTTTTACTGTATTCCATGGGCAGGAGATGCTTTGGCTTTTCATCCGCTTGATGCTCTTAAAACAACATCAAGTTCAGCAGTACAACCCCTAGTATATACAAATACAGCGCATCTTACAGCACTACTTACTGCAATAAAGATTGTTTTTTAAGTGAAACTGTTTATTAGAGAGGGAACTACCATTAGTATTTAGGTTATAGGTTTAGATTTCTCTATAATTAATCCATAAATTTGGGAAGAGATTTAAAACATGATAAATAAGAAACTTTTTTCACATTAACAGTTGTATAGGAAGTATTAGTTGTTACTTAATTATTCTAATTTACTTATCTTTACATCGTCCAAAATGTAAGGAATGATAAGAGTATAGAGGTAATAAACATCGCAATCAACGGCTTTAATGCTTTTGTTCGAAGAGCCTTCATACTTACATTTAACCCTAACCCGACCATAGCCATTGTTAAAAGAAAGGTGGTTAGAGTTGAAATATCATTCATAATCGTTTTAGGTATTATAAGGTGCTTACCGACGACATAACTCCCAAAAATACTCATGATTATAAAACCTATTAAAAACCAAGGGAATTCAATCTTCGTATCCTTTTCAATTTTTCCTGTTCGCTTCATCCAGTACATTAAGATAAAGCTTAATGGCACAAGTAAGAGCACTCTGCCTAACTTAGCCAACAGTCCAATAGCTAGGGCATCGCGTCCAGCCGGTGCTGCAGCTAGAGCTACATGGGCAATTTCATGGAGACCTACGCCTGACCAAATTCCATATTGAATATTTGTTAAATGTATATAAGGTCTTAAAATGGTATATCCAATCGCAAATAGGGTTCCCACTAAAGCAATAACACCAGCTCCGATAGCTGTATCTTCTTCTTTTGCTTTTACAATCGGAGAAACAGACGCAATAGCTGCGGCACCGCATATTCCTGTTCCTATCCCTAAAAGAAGGGATAAACCACTATCAGCCTTCATCCATTTGGCTAGAAAAACCGTTAAAACAATCGCAAATACAGCCGTTCCCACATCGCGAAGTAACAATCCTAACCCGTGATGAATAACAACATCAATATTAAGCTTTAGTCCATATAAAACAATCGCATAGCGTAACAGCTTTTTAGAAGAAAATTCAATTCCAGATCTTATTTTTTCAGGGTACCCCAAAATTTGACGATAAATGACTGCCATTATAATTGAACAGGCTAGTGGACCGATATGATTAAACCCTGGGACTTTCGCTAAGCTATAAGCAAGTAAAGCAAAAAGAAAAGTAAAAGCAACTCCTCCAGTCCATAAAGAAACAGTAGATGATTTTTTAGCATTTGTTCGTGAAAATAGATTCTGCTTTTGGGCTTTATCTATAGTTATCATACATTTCATCTCCAATATGAATTCTTATCAAGCGCAGCTTCACACAAGAAGTGTATATTTTAACTATAAAAGACGGTTTATTATTAGTAAAATATAGATAAATGATGATTATAATTAAAAATATTAATGAACAATACAAAAAAACAGCAAGTTGATTTTCAGTGACTCTAAAGATCAACTTGCTGCTTTTGTTGGTTTTTATCCCTTAATACACGTTTTGATATCTGGTTTAAAGGTTGTGTGTGTTGGTTCATGTTTTTTCTCCTTTACTTCATATCGGTTTTCTTACATTTTTTTAGAGTAATATTAAATTAGATTGCTAATTAGATAAAGAAAGGACAACTTTTGCTTACGAGCGGCCACTATTTCTTTGCCTAATTTAGTGTAACAGAATAGTCTCCTTAGAATTGTCAAAATTAAAATAAGATAAAAAGCAACCTCTGGTGATAGGGAGTTTGCTTTTTTATTTGTTCACATAATCCGAATGTTTCTAAAATAAAATAGACAATATATTGACTAAATTATCAAGGTGTAATACTCTTATTTTAGACATTATATTGTCTAAAATGGAGGCTGAATATGGATATTTATAAAGAGCTTTTCTTAATGCAGCAAACTTACGCTACTTTATTTTCTCTGGCAAATAAAATCCAAGTAAAAGGTGATAAATCTCTTGAACTTTTAACATCAAGACAGCATATGGCGATGGTGGCAATTGCTCATTTACCTGAAGATGAAACAACATTGAATAATATCGCTAGAAAATTAGGAACCACAAAACAAAGCGTCAAACAGTTAATTACCATTATGGAAAAGAAGGGTTATGTTGACGTAGTTCCTAGCAGTAAAGACAAGCGTGCAGTTAACGTAAAAATTACAAAAGCGGGAAAAGTGGCACTGCTTGTTGTCTCAGAAAAAGGAATTTTCTTTTTGGAAGAACTTTTTAAAAAGTTCTCAACTGAAGAGCTGGAAATAATGTGGAAGCTTTTGAAGAAACTCTATAGCTTTGATGGGGAAGAACATGATGGATTTGAAGAAGAAGGCAACATCAAAATGGATGATGATCACAATGAATTACAGGTGAGAGTAATAAGGGAGCTTGAAAGTCGAAGAGTTCAAGCAATTGATAATATGAGAAAGAATATATAAAAAAACTCGATAGGCTAATCTAACTTAAAGCATATCGATTAATCCTTTTAAAATTTTAAAAATAAAGGATAAGGGAGAGCAATCATTATGTTTGAAATCAGCGATGAAACATTACGGTTAATTAATAAAACCTGTAAAGGAAAAAAACACTTAAAATTAACCGTTGGCTACTTAAAGGACAATGATCCTGTTACAAAAACTTATAACGAAGGCGGTGAAATAGATTCATCAAAAAAATATCATTATGAAATTGGTTCTATTACGAAAACTTTCACTGTATCGCTGCTCTCAAAGTATGTATCTGAAAACAAGCTGTCAATAAATGACTCTATACAAAAATACATAAAAGAAATTAAAGAAGACACGTATTATCCCACATTGCTTCGCCTTGCTACTCACTCTTCTGGATATTCAGGAAGCTTACCTTTAAATAAACGGGAATATTTTAAAATAATTTTAGGTTTGATTTTTGGCGGAAGTGATTTGAACAAAAATAATCCGCTGCATATGGATTTTAACAAAATGAAGATGCTAATCGAAAGTAATAAATTGAAAGAAGTAGATTATTCATGGAAATATTCCAATTTCGGCATCTCACTTATTGGGTACGTGTTGGGAATGGTATCGGGCAGGGGATATTGGGATACCATGAATGACTTTTTTCATAATGAGCTCGGACTAAAGGATACTTGTTTAGGCAGCTCAAATAATAATCTACAGGGTTATGACCGCAAAAATAATAATTGTGGCAACTGGCAGTGGGACAAGGAAAATTTTATATCACCTGCCGGGGCGGTATCCTCAACCGCTGACGATTTACTTAAATACGCAAAAATAAATATGTATGAAGATAAACCATATCTTTCTTTTTGTCATAAAAAACACGGGAATGGAACAAAGAAGTTTGATATGGGTCTTGGATGGTTGCTTTTAAAGAAAAACAATAATGTAGTGTTGCACGGCGGTGGAACAGGATGCTTCAGCTCATTTTTAGGGATTGATAAAGAAAAGAAAGTTGCGTCCGTCGTTTTAGCTAATTATAGACTAGGTAGAAATAATGATGAACATATAGGAATGTCTTTATTAGAAAGCCTGCAAAAGTCAAAAGATATATAAGAATAGTCTACAAAAAAACGAAGAAAATTAGTCTATTACAGTTCACCTTACCCCTTTAATTTCAATTAATTGAGAGATTATCATCAATATACCCAACTTCAAGAAGCATAGATTACGCTTCTTTTTTTGATGAAACCGTGCTATTATCATTAAGGTTTATGAAGAACAGAAGATTTTTGTTTTTACGTGCATTCTTTTGGTATAGTGTTAGAAATAAGGAGTGGATAGGTTGGTTTTTACTGAATTCTTCCAGCAGTTTCCCGTAAAGGTTTTAACGGTAGCGCTGCTGATTATACTTATCGTTTATTTTATTCGCAAATTCATTAAGCTTTTCTTTGACAAAACGAGCTTCTTAGATGAAAAACGAGAAGAGACGCTGATGCATTTTTCTAATCAGGTGACAAGAGTAGTAGGCCTGGCTTTTTTCTTTATTTATGTGCTTAGCCATTTCTTTGACTTCGGAAAGATACTCACTAGTTCAGTAGTGTTGGCCAGTGCCTTGGCAATAATCCTCCAGCATATTATCCGTGATTATATAATGGGACTGACTTACTTGTTTGAACGCCAGATCCATCACGGAGATTATGTTATTCTCAACGGAAACCGCCAAGGGAAAATAGAAGAAATCACCATGCGCTACTTAAAGATTCGTCAGTATGACGGTTACCTCTATACAGTCTCATATAGCAACATTACGGAACTACAGAACGGAACCCGAGGAAGACGCCGGGTAAATGAAAGTCTTATTCTCAACTATAGGCAAAATCCGGACGATGCCTTCAAAGTAATGGAGCAAGTAGCACAAACATGTAACGAGAAATATGGTCAATATTTGTTGAAAGATGTGAATGGAATTCCTATAGAGAGCTTTCAATTCAATCAAATTACTGAACTGAACGTAGATTTTAAAGGTCACCAATATTCATTATCAGGACTTGTGAAGGAAGCAGATTTTGTAGAAGCGGGTCAAAAGGTGAGATATGAACTCGCAATGGCTGCCTACAAAAATGACCTAATGATGGCTGAAAGCTTCGAGACAAGTCATTAAAAATAAAACTCGTATCTTGTTTATATACAAGCTTTTATACTTAAGATAAAAACACCCTTTTAATTTTTTAAAAGGGTGTTTTTATTTTTAAAAATATCTATTAAGTACTTCTCCAGTACAAATTAATTATCTGAAACAGAAAAAATTAATTTGTACATCTAAATTATTCTTCTAGTGACATGGTAAAATTAAACAAAATACTAAAAAAGGTAAAGGGGGAGTAACTATGTCACAAAAAGCTGATTATACAAAAATTAACTCAAAAATGTGGGATGAGTGGGCTTCAGCTGGAGGAGAATGGTCATTAGCTATTAATCATCAAGACTTTGTAGATGCAACTCAAGGTGTTTTTGATATTTACTTAACACCTTGTAAGCCTGTTCCACATAACTGGTTTATTCCATTTAAAAAAGCAAAAATATTGGGACTTGCTAGCGGAGGAGGACAGCAATGCCCAGTCTTTGCAGCACAGCATGCAGAAGTTACAGTGTTTGACTACTCTGATAAACAATTAGAATTAGAAAAAATGGTGTCCGCTAGAGAAGGCTATTCTATTGATTTAGTTAAAGGCGATATGAGTAAGACATTTCCCTTTGAAGATGAGACGTTCGATATGATTTTTAATCCCGTATCAAACTGCTATATTCAAGATGTTGAACACGTTTGGCAAGAATGTTTTAGAGTTCTAAAAAAAGGTGGCGTTCTGCTATCTGGCTTTGCAAACCCTGCTCTTTATTTATTTGGAGAAGGTGAGAAAGCATTACAAGTGGTTAATAAATTACCTTATGATGGAACTAAAAACACGGTAGAAAATGATGAAGAACTTATAAAGAATGGCGGTGTACAGTTTAGTCATTCTTTAGAAACTCAAATTGGAGGACAGCTAAAAGCTGGATTCACCCTACAAGATCTTTATGAAGATCATCACCACAAGGGGAAAATCACTGAATATATGCCTTGTTATCTGGCAACTAAATCCATTAAATAATAGTTGGTTATCATGTTGAATGAGCTACCTCAACTTTTTCCAATACGGCGTCACAGTGGAGTGGTGGCTCAAAAATGAGATGCCATATTCACCGAGAGAAATAGCAGAAAAAGTAGGGAGCTTTTAGAAAGAAACTTATAAGCTTAGGTTTAGTTGAACAAAAGCTTTAAAAGAATAAAATTATCCATCTCCTATTCTTAATTATAGTATCTTTTTTGTTTTAATTTGGTAATAAAGGGTAAATGTTCTAAGAATCACCTAAAAATAGGAGGAGATCAAATGAGAAAAGCGAAACAAGCTGTTGTAGCTTCTGCCGTAGGTTTAGCTGTGTTAGCGACGCCATTAGCTCTACCGAATTTAGGAGGTTCTGCAGGCTCCGCAGAAGCTGCAGAAGTTGGAGGAGACGTAACAGTTGATCCCGTAGCCATAGGACAAGCGATTGCAGATGCGGCTAAAACAGCCGACAATCGAAGTGGTTTCGTCAAGGGAGCAATGGAAAAAGCATTCTTTGAGTCAGGTCAACAATACAATGTAATGGTTATGAATTTGAGCCAAGGGTATAATTCAGATCAATTACAAGGTGTTCAATATTTTGACACCGTAGATTATGATGGTATTACATATGGTGTCTGGGTATTTGAAGAAGGAACATTTATTAATGAAGGCGATGGAGGTTATGATAACTGGGCTTTCAGAGGATGGTTTGAACGAACAGGAGATGACGAGAAAACAGTCGATTTTCATAGACCTTAATTAAAAATAAAGATAAAGATAACAAGAGATTCCCATCAGGGAAGAGCGTATGAAGAGCCTTTACCGTCATGGTAAAGGCTCTTCTCATTTAATAAGTTTTCGTTTTAATTAAAGAAGAGCTGGAGTTAGTATAGTTTCATGGACACCACTTAATTAAGTCCTTACATTATAAAAAACAAGGCATCATTAAAAAGAAGTAAAATATAGTTAAGGAGTTTATTTAAAGCGTTAAGATTTTTTTAATTCTTCTTCCTGCTGACTTATATAAGCATTGCCCCACTTCTCTAAAGATTTTAGTATTGGAACAAAACTTTCTCCAAGATCTGTTAAATAATATAAAACCCTTTTAGGGTTATCGTTTGTTTCTTCCCTTTCAATCAATCCGTTTTTTTCCATATTCCTAAGCTGCAGTGTAAGGATGCGCTGGGTAATACCCGGTATTTCACGGCGCATTGCATTATAATACATGGGTGATTTTGATAACAAAGATAAAATAATACCTTTCCATTTACCACCCATAATATGCATCGTTAACTCAATTGGACAAGCATGTTTTACAGTTAACGTACAAGGACCGTATTGATCACTTTTAAAGTCTGACATTTTCTCACCTCAATGGCTAGTAACAAAATTGTGCCTTCTTGTTACGTCTATTTTTTCTTACTAAACTTATATTGTCAAATAAAACAAAAGAAGGTGCATCAATTGGAATTTGTCCAAATCTCTAGCCATATTTACAAACTTACTTACAAAACCATTGTGGGAATTCCAGTCAAAATCAATACATGGTACGTGCTAGATGGTGAGAATGTTCATATCATTGATACCGGAATGAAAGACTATGCACATACTCAGTTAAATATAGCAAAATCTTTAGGTATCCCCAAAAGTATCTTACTGACACATGGCCATTTAGATCACATTAATGGCGCCAAGTATTTAAGAGATAATTTAAATATTCCTATTTACGCACACGAAATTGAAACGCCTTTTATCAATGGCGAAAAGCCATATCCAAACAAGGCAGAAAAGGAAACAACAGGCGTGGAACATCAAGTTGAAAGTTTAAGTGACAACATCATTAAAAAGTTACCTTTAGATGTATATTTAACGCCCGGTCATACACCAGGACATGTGATATACCATCATAAAGATGACAATGTGCTGCTAACTGGAGACTTATTCTTTTCTAATGCTGAATCCTTACATCCACCGATTCGAAAGTTTACAGTTGATATGGGTGAAAATATTAATAGCGGGCGAATTATAGATGAAATTAAACCTTCTATTATTTCTTCATCACATGGCGAAGATGTCAAATATAACTGTGATTTATATCCTATTTATAAATTTATATATGAATAAGAGGGAGAAATATGAAAATACAATTATTTCAAACGGAGATTATAGAAGGAGAAGTTAAGCAAAACGAAAACCGCATTGAGTCCTTATTTGAAGAAAAGCTTCATATAGATACTGAGATTGTTGTGATACCTGAAATGTGGAATACAGGTTATGATTTAAAAAATGTAGCAGAAAAAGCAGATATTGATTTAAAGAGAGCTTTTCCCTTTATTCAACGTTTAGCAATCAACCATCAAGTGAATATCATTGCAGGTTCAGTTTCAAATAAAAGAAATGAAAATATTTATAATACAGCCTTTGCTGTATCAAAAACGGGTAAGCTGCTCTATCAAAAAGATAAGATACATCTCGTGCCGATGTTGGATGAACATCATTATTTAACAGGGGGAGATGAAGTCCCAGATGTCTTTGAGATTAACAATATAAAAGCCAGTCAAATTATATGCTACGATTTACGTTTTCCAGAAATCACACGCTACCCAACGTCTCAAGGTGCAAAAGTCATATTCTACGTTGCACAATGGACTACCAGAAATATAAACCATTGGAGAACACTATTGAGGGCAAGAGCTATAGAAAATTGTGTTTATGTCATTGCATGTAACAGTGTAGGAAATGTAAATAATAAAAATCATGTTGGCAACACATACGCGGGGCATTCAATGATCATTGATCCAAATGGAAACATTGTAGAAGAGGGGGGAGATCAAGAAGAGATTATAACTGCGGAAATCCATATACAGAAAGTTACAGAACAACAAAAATACATCCCAATATTTGAAAGCCTGAGACCGGATGTTTATAAGCATGCAGAATAGAAATTTGTATATCATATCCAGCTTAAAAACAGAAAAAAATGGGTTGCAAATGCCCAAGTTCTGAAAGCATTCTAATTGTATTTTGTTCCAAAATGTACTAACAGCAAATAAAAAGTAAATACGTGAAAAAAGAAAGCAATCTCATTCACAGGTATTAAAGTGAGGTTGCTTTCTGATCTATTAACAGATTAATCCGTTAATAGATCATCATCTCAATTTTGAGTGTTATCAGAATATCTTATGAAAGTTTACTAAAAAAAGAGGCAATTTCACCTGGAAATACTATATTTTTTAAAATTAACATATGTATAAAAGGTGCACTTCTTATACATTAGTTTCTCATCCACCTACTGAGAAAACGTTGATCAGTCAACAATGTATAAAAAGCTGCATACTCCGGAAAAAGGGCCCTTGGCAGTCCCCGTCCTTCATCAAGGGTTCTTTTTTATGATGTTTTCTGAAAGAGTGATTATGTTAACAGATTATGTATGAATTATATATACGTCTTTATAAGGATTTTAATATATAATTAAGGTTAAAAAAGAATTATTTTAGGAAGAGGAAAATGTGTGAAACGTAATCGATTGTTGCTTTTATCGTTAATTAGTAGTTTGTTAGTTATTTTAGTGTCATTGTTCCAGTGGGATCTGATTGATATTATAACAGAATTTTTAATGTTACCTATTTGGTTATTTGTATATGCTTTCTTTATCATAATGACTATATGGACATTGATTCATCTTTTAAAAAATAGAAAGTGGCAGCCGTTTGTTATTCAGCTCATTACTATCTTATTATGGCTTTTCTTTCCATTCAATCAAATCAACTTAGATCTCAACTTTAGAAGCCATCAAGATAAGAGAGAAGAGGTTGCAACTAAAATAGAAAATGGTGTTATTAAACCTAATGTACCTAATAGTCCATCCCTTATTCAATTACCTAAAGAGTATACTCAATTGTCTAAAGGTGGGGGCGACATCTTAGTAGAAACAAAAGGAAAGGCTAAATCAATTCTTTTCTTTACATACCGTGGGATGATAGACAATTTTTCGGGATTTGTATATAACCCAAACGATAATAAACCTTCAAAAAGCGATTTTAACGGGGATTTTAAACAAATAAAAAAAGTACATAAAAACTGGTATTATGTATCTTCTTATTAAAAAAACCTACTGTTTTGATAGCAGGTCCTTCTTGTTACTTATTTCTTTTTTAACCTTTTAACAACTTTAAAAGCTAGGAATCCTATTAAACCAATAATTATTAAGAATAATAGCAATCCTGTTGGACTAAATGTACTCATAATACCATCCTTATGATTTCTATAATTTACAATGTTATCAGATTTAAATGGTTTGCACATTTCTCCTCCAGGATTTTTCACCCCTATAGCAGAAGCCCAATTTCATTCCCAATTTCATTCTTTCTTCTTTTTTTAGTGACCAGGACTCTTATACTAGTTCAACCTTAGTTTTTATTTTTGGTTTGTAAATATTCTTTTTGAAACATACACATTCTTATAGCGTTATGATAGCTTCCATCAACAAAAAATTCATCTTTTAACTCGCCTTCAATAGAAAAACCAACCTTCTTATAGATATGAATTGCTTTTTCATTTTCCTTGTCTACAATTAAGTAAAGTTTATGCATATTCAATACCGAAAAGGCATAATTCATTGCTAGGTTTGTGGCAACCATGGCGTAACCATGACCTTGATACGTAGGGTCAATGATAATTTGAAACTCTGCTCTACGATGAATATAATCAATTTCGACTAATTCCACTAATCCAAGCATATCCCCGTCCTTTTCAAGTATGAAACGACGCTCACCTTGATCGTGAATATGTTTATCATATAAGTCCTGTAGCTCTACAAAAGCTTCATAAGGCTCTTCAAACCAATAAGACATAATGTTTGCATCATTATTGAGTTCATGGACAAATTTTAAATCTTCTCTTTCCAAAGGACGTAACTTAAGTTCCTTATTCATTTCTCAAACCTCCACATTCTAGCATTACTTTAGCACTTTCCGTTTTAAATGTAAAAATTGTTGTAGTTTTAAAAAATAATAAGACATAGTGCGATTATTTACATCCTTATTAAAAGAACCATAGTATAATTTAAAAATCTTGCAAGTGAAATTCATTAACTTTAAGGAGGATCTTATGAAAAAAGCAGTTGGTATTCTTCTTATTTTACTATGCTGTATAAACCAAAGGGTTGAGGCAGCTAATCAACCTTCAGCAGCTCCTATAATACATCATGAAATTTATGTTTCTCCTACAGGGGATGACAAAAACCTAGGTACTAAAAGCAAACCTTTTAGAACATTAAGAAAGGCAAGTGAAGTAGCTCAGCCCGGAACTACCGTTTACATCAGAGGCGGTATCTACTATGAACAATTAATTATTAGCCGTTCAGGTACTAAACAAAAGCCTATTATCTTCAGGAACTATAAAAGTGAAAAGCCTCTTATTAGTGGAGAAAAAATAAAAAGCCGTTCTACAGATGGAGGGCTAGTTAGCATAAAAAATAAGAGCTACATAACAATTCAAGGTTTGAATATAGGTCATTTTTCTACTTCTAAGGAACAAAATACACCATGTGGTATTTTAGTAGAAGGAAGTGGAAAGAACCTTCGAATTATTAATAATCATATTTTCGATATTAAGACTGCACATAAAAATGGAAACGCTCATGGAATAGCTTTTTATGGATCCAAAGCGCCGCGTTCATTAGAAAACATTAAAATATCGCGAAACCTACTTGAAAACCTGACCTTAGGTTTTAGTGAAGCGCTGACTCTAAATGGGAATGTTAAAGATTTTATCGTCAATGCCAATACAATTCGAAACGTTGATAATATTGGGATTGACGTAATTGGCTTTGAAAAAGTAGCTCCTATTGAGAAATATGACCGAGCCCGTGAAGGACTCATTAGTGAAAACCATATTTACAACGTCAGCAGTTATTCAAACCCTGCTTACAAATATGAATACTCCGCTGGTGGAATCTACGTAGACGGAGGAAAAGATGTTATTATCGAGCGTAACGTTTCAAGTCATAACGATCTAGGAATAGAAATCGCAAGTGAACACTATGGTAAACAAACTAGCAATGTTCAAGTTATACGGAATATGATTTATAAGAATCGTTTTACAGGAATTTCAATTGGAGGCTATGATAAAAAACGTGGAGGGACGATAAATACTCTTATTGAACATAATATTTTATATGGAAATGATACGATGAACATGGATGGTGGCCAATTACTGATGCAATATCATGCAACTCATAACACTATCAACAATAATGTTATGGTTTCAGTAAAATCTAATTTGCTTCTGGCCAATCTTCATTACTCAAATAAATATAATCAACTTAATCATAATGTGTACCTAAATAAAAGTAGAGATAAAGCGAATCGATGGATATGGAAGGGGGCAGAAATAGAAAGTTCTACTATCATATCACCTAGGCTTTTTTAATAAGAATTTCTTTTTAGAAGATATTCTTTATTTAGTTACTCGCTGGGATTCTATTTGAGGCCGAAAAATTATTCACTTCACTATCTGCTGATTATACTTTTTATTTCATTGAAACAAAGAGAAAGGTGCGTTCGTTGTAAATATACCAATGGATTGCAAGAAGATTCATGCTGTTTCTCTATATGAGTAGTGTTTATTTAGGTACAAATCAATAGTCTTGACATAAAAACCCCCCAATCATTAGAGTTTTTTTATCTAATAATGGGGGGGCAGTTCAAGCCGTGGGAAAGGTGTTTTATGCTTTTATTGGTTTTCTTTTTCGCTATCGTTATCGTTATTAACATTATCACTATATTTGAAATCAATAATTCTTTTTCTAATTTCTTCTCTAATTTCAGGGTTTTCTTTTAAGAAAATCTTAGCGTTTTCTCGTCCCTGTCCTAAACGCTCCTCATTATATGAAAACCAAGATCCAGACTTTTGAACAATGTCTACTTCAGAGCCGATATCTAAGATTTCTCCTTCTTTTGAGATACCTTCTCCATACATAATATCTACTTCAGCAATGCGGAAAGGAGGTGCCATTTTATTTTTGACTACTTTAATTCTTGTTTTATTACCAACTATGTCATTTCCGAGTTTAAGTTGTTCAGCGCGGCGAACCTCCAGACGAACGGAAGAATAGAATTTTAGTGCTCTTCCACCTGGCGTTGTTTCCGGATTTCCAAACATAACGCCTACTTTCTCCCTGATTTGGTTGATGAAGATGGCAATGGTTTTAGACTTATTGATTGCTCCAGATAGTTTACGAAGAGCTTGAGACATCAAACGAGCTTGTAAACCTACGTGAGAATCTCCCATTTCTCCTTCAATTTCTTTTTGTGGAACTAATGCTGCTACTGAGTCAACAACAATAATATCTACAGCACCACTTCTAACTAATGCTTCAGCAATTTCAAGTGCCTGTTCACCAGTATCTGGTTGAGATAACAGTAACTCATCAATATCTACACCTAGTTTTCTTGCATAAACCGGATCAAGTGCGTGTTCAGCATCAATAAAGGCAGCTCGACCTCCATTTTTTTGTACTTCTGCAATTGCGTGTAAGGAAACGGTTGTTTTACCTGAACTTTCGGGCCCGTAAACTTCCATAATTCTTCCCTTGGGATAACCATTAATTCCAAGAGCTATATCTAAAGCTAATGAGCCTGAGCTAGATGCCTCAACTTTTGTATGTGTGCCTTCTCCCATTTTAATAATTGATCCTGTACCGAATTGTTTTTCAATTTGTTTTAGAGCCATATCTAGTGCTGCTTTTTTATCATTCATAATTTGAAACCTCCGATTGTTATTACGTTTACAATAAACGCCAAGGTATTTCGATAAATAATAAGAGTTGGCTCAAATGTTTTTGCTCCGTGCGAGAAAATTTTGTGTTTAACTGTCTTAGTTTGTTCTGGTGTTCCTTCATTCATCTCTAAACCCTTAGCATCGAACAAATGTTCCTGTTGTGTAATCATACAATAAACGCATCTAATTGTAAAGGCGAAAGTTTTTCTACAAACTAGCTAAAAGAATATCTTATATTTATAAAAAGTAAGTTTATACTTTTACTTTTATATAAGTTAAATTAAATAAGTAACAATAAGTGACGCTTTTTATAGAAGTAGAATCGATTACAATCTGCATTTTTAAATTTGTATGTATATGAATCTACAAATCTGGTTAGACTAATAACATATTCCTCATATTCCCAGTTACTATAAAACAGATTTCAGGAAGAAATAAAGCAGTCTACACAAATAGACTGCTTCTTGATTAATTATTTACCTGTTTCAGCAAAACGCTGAATACGTTCAGCGATTTCATCACGTACACGCTGGAAAAACGCCCATTTTTCTTCTTCTGTTCCTTCAGCTTTTGCTGGGTCATCAAATCCCCAGTGTTCACGCTTCACATGGGGAGGCGTTACTGGGCAGTGATCTGCTGCATGGCCACATAATGTAACGACCAAATCTGCATTATTTAAAATTTCAGGATCAATGACATCAGATGTTTGATTTGAAATATCAACACCAGCTTCTTTCATTGCTTTTACAGCATTGGGATTTAATCCATGAGCTTCTAATCCTGCACTGCGTACATCCCATTCATCGTTATTTAGATATTTTTTTGCCCATCCTTCAGCCATTTGGCTACGGCAAGAGTTACCTGTACATAAGAAATAAAGTGTTTTTTTAGACATGTGTAAAATCTCCTTTATAATGTGTTAAGAAATAATTGATAACCAAATATATAAACCAACAAGCGTAATAAACAATGTTGGGATGGTTAAGATGATACCTGTTTTAAAATAGGTTCCCCAAGAAATCTTAACTCCTTTTGTCGAAAGAACGTGGAGCCATAAGAGAGTGGCTAGAGAGCCAATAGGTGTAATTTTTGGTCCTAAGTCCGAACCAATGACATTTGCATAAATCAAGGCTTCTTTAATTGTACCTGTTGCAGAAGTTGCATCAATGGCCAAAGCATCAATCATCACGGTTGGCATGTTGTTCATAATCGATGAAAGAATGGCTGCAATGAATCCCATGCCAATAGTTGCTGCAAACAATCCATGGTCAGCCGCTGTTTGAATAAGGCTTGCTAATACTTCAGTTAGCCCTACATTACGTAATCCGTAGACAACCACATACATACCAATGGAAAAGAAAACAATTGCCCACGGAGCTCCTGCTAACACTTTTTTAGTGTGAACAGTGGGACTCTTTCTCGCTATTCCTAAGAATAAAATTGCAATAATTCCTGCAATAATTGAAACGGGAACATCGAAAAACTCACCAATAAAGTAACCAAGAACTAAAATGAATAAAACGATTCCTGATAAACGGAACATTTTTTCATCTTTAATAGCCTCAACCGGTTTCTGTAAGTCATCTAAGTTGTATTTCTTAGGAATGCTTTTACGAAAGTACAAATATAAGACAACAATACTTGCCAAAAGTGAGAACAGATCTGGCACAATCATACGTGATGCAAATTCAGAAAAGCGAATACCAAAGAAATCAGCTGATACAATGTTGACCAAGTTACTTACTACAAGAGGTAACGATGTTGTATCTGCAATGAATCCACTGGCGATAATAAAAGGAAAGACCATTTTATCTTCAAATTTTAGTGCTCGTACCATGGCAAGTACAATAGGTGTTAGAATTAAGGCTGCTCCATCATTTGCGAATAATGCGGCTACTACAGCTCCAAGTAGGGATACATACACAAACATGCGAACGCCATTTCCTCCTGCAGCTCGTGCCATATGTAAAGCTGCCCACTCAAAAAATCCAATTTCATCTAAAATTAAGGAAATAATAATAACTGCAATAAACGTTAATGTTGCATTCCATACAATTTGAGTTACATTTAGCACGTCATGGAAATCAACCACACCCGCTAAAAGAGCTAATACTGCGCCTCCGCATGCTGACCAGCCAATAGACAAGTTCTTCGGCTGCCAAATGACAAAAATCAATGTCACTAAGAAAATGAGGGAGGCTACTATAACTGATACCACTTTACAAACCTCCTACTATTAGCAACAACTAATACGTAATCCTTGCTTTTCTAGTTCTTTTAATCGTTCATCTTCGCTTGGCAAAGAATCGAGTATATCAAGGACAAACTGATAATAGCTGTTTTCTTTATTTAAGGAATAGAAGATCCAATGTCCTTTTCGTCTTTCACTTACAAGTTCGATATCTCTTAATTTACGTAAGTGTTGGCTAATAGCCGGTTGACTTGCTTTATAAATTTCAACTAGCTCACAAACACAGCACTCGTTATTTTGGAGCAGCTTCATCATTGACAATCTTGTCTTATCTCCAAGCAGCTTCAGTATCTGTGCTGCTTTTTCCACTTCTACCTGCGCTTTTACATCCATTATGACTCGCCTCCTTATTTTCAAATATAATTATATAAGTATTTTATTATATATTCAACGAAAATATACATTTTAAATATTAATCAAAAAAAGTTGATGAATACCTTGATTTATCTAAATTTTCCAGATATGATGAATACATCAAAAAAAATTGATTTATAAAAGTGAGGGTGAAAGCAGTGAGAGTCAACAACTCTGGAAACTTATCAGTTACGTACTTTCGAGCCTATTTTCATTTAGTTATGAACACTCAAGGGATGAACCATAAGAAAGCACAAAACCTAATCTTTCAGCGTTTTTTTCATCAAGATCCTATGCTAAGAGGGGAAACTACATATAGTAACTTTAAAAAAGCTGCCGAAAGCTTTGAACTTTAAATCAAAAAAAATTGATGAAGGGGAATGACAATGGAAAAAGTTAATGAAGAAAAGCACCCATTTAAACAGTACGAACAAAAATTTAAAGCTCTTGCTGATCAAAAGAGATTAGAAATTATGTATGAGCTCTGTCAGCGAGGACAGACATGCGTATGTGATCTAACTGAATGCTTTGGAATGTCTCAATCTAAACTTTCCTATCATTTAAAGATTTTATTAGAAGCAAACCTCATCACAAAAGAAACGAAAGGGACATGGAGCTATTATGATTTAAATGATAAAGAGGTAAATCACCTGTTATCTGAGGAGCTTTGCTGCTTGTTTAGAAAAGATACAAGTAAAAGCGGCTCATGCTCGTAATTTACTACATTCAAAATAATATTGTTTATCATGCGAAGGAGGAAGTGTAAATGAAATATGTTCATGTAGGAATTAATGTAACAAATCTAGAGGCGTCCATTGAATTTTATCAAAAGGTATTTGGCGTTCAACCTGTAAAAACGAAAGTAGATTATGCTAAATTCTTATTAGATGAGCCAAGATTAAATTTCACTTTAAATGTACAGGACGAAGTAAAGGGTAATCAAGTGAATCATTTCGGCTTCCAAGTAGAAACTCCCCAAGAAATCCATTCCCATAAATCACGATTAGAAAAAGAAGGCTTCTTTGCCCGTCAAGAAATGGATACAACATGCTGCTATGCTGTACAAGATAAGTTTTGGGTAACAGATCCTGACGGGAATGAATGGGAATTCTTTTATACGAAATCTGATAGTGAGGTTCATAAGGGTGAGGATAGCGTTGGGCCAAATGAAAAGCTACCTGTAAATAATGCTTGTTGTTGATTCTCCATTTAAAAATACAGATCTTATTAGAGAGGATTACAAATTTGATTCTTGAACAAATTGTCCAAGATGCTCCAACACGTCAACCTATATGATAGATAATTCTTGTAGTAGAAAAACTCTCTACGGAAATAGAGAGTTTTTTTACTTTTGAAGTGAATATCATCTACAACTTTAGTTAACATAAAACCGATTTTAGATAACCAAAAGGAATATAAAATTAATAAGTCTTTATCTATTTGCTAAATAAAGACTCGTATGTCGTAACAACCTATTGCAAATCAATCAACTTTTTTATTAATTAAAAGGTGTAAGATTACATGTGATGCAAATAAAACCCTCACCACAAATATAGATGTGACAAGGGTTTTATTTTTTAGCCAATTAAATTTTTTTAATGATATATTAGACCACACTGTGGCATATAAAACATCATTAGCTTTCATAATCACTTTTAAGAAGTAATTCTTTGGGAATTTCTGTACCACGTGAGCCTCGAATATCTGTTTCCTTCATTTCTGTTGGGTAGAACACGATGAAGTTTTCAAGATTCATCGAAGCTAGCTTTTTAGGTAATGTTTCTAATTCCGGGTGCCATGCCACAGTACCTTTTCTAGCACTTAATAAAATCACAAGATCAGTTGACTTAATATCATTCAAACCATTTTTGTAAACGGAATTCCAGCAATCAATGGATTGGAACTCGACTTCGACATTAGGGTGTACCTGTTCCGAAGCTTTTCTATAAGCTTCTAAGTCATCACGAATGACAAGACCTTGAATTGTCGCATTGAGTTGGGATACAATACCTTTAATAATTGCAATTGAATCTTCAAATCCTGGCTTGTGTACGATATTATTTGGCAGAATAAGAATCACTCGTTCCATCGTATTCAACGGATGCTTAATTGTTGTAATGAGTGAGCGTTGATAGGTATGTTCAAGGAAATTATCAATAACTCTACCAAAGACCTTTTGGCTTTCTTTCACTGAACCATCCCATCCTACGATAATTGTTGTGATTCGTTCTTCTGTAGCAGCACGTTCAATACCCCATCCAATATTATGATCTACGCGTGTCAATAACCTAACGGGAACATCTGCTCCTGATGCATACGTGAGAGCGTGTCCAAGCATTCTTTCAGCTTGTGCTACTTCATGATCCGCTTGCTTTAAATCCTTTTGAATAACTGTTAGGGGATAAATCGGTTCTTCTGTCTTTTTCGCCTTCTTAAGAACAAATCCTAAATCAAGTAAAGATTCTATTGTGTCTGAATTCGTAATGGTTATTAATATACGTTCTGGAAGTGTATCATCCAGTGATTCTTTATCTTGTGCAACAGCTAGTTTTCTTCCATATTTTTCACACAAGTAAGGGCCAAGAATACACGTAACTAATATAACAATAATTACAGCATTGATGATCTGTTGGTCAAATAATCCAAATTCATATCCAACAAGTGTGATGGCTAGTGTTGCTGCTGCATGAGTAGTGGAAAGACCAAATATAACGTTACGTTCAGTCTTGGAATAACCATATACTTTACTGGTAACCCAACTGGCAAGTAGTTTGCTTCCAATTGCTACAATGGTAATTAATGCGATGGTTAACAATGTTTTGGGACTGGATATAAGAACGCCAAGATCCATCAACATACCTACAGATAACAAGAAAAATGGAATAAATAAGGCATTTGCCGTAAAACGAATTCGATTCATTAACGGACCATGGTCATAAATGTACCGATTTAAAGCCAGACCAGCCAAGAATGCGCCGATAATTGGTTCTAATCCAACAAATAAAGAGATTGCTCCTGCAACAAATAAAATGGCTAGAACAAAATTAAATTCTGTTGTTCCTTCATTATTAGAACGTTTAAAGAACCACTTTGTCAGGTAAGGAGTTAAGAATAGAACAACTACCGCAAAAAGAGCCGTTGCAACAATCAAGTATACAAAAAATCCAACTGTTAAATGACCTTCAGACGCCCCTGTTATGACGGCAAGAAAAAGTAATGCCAAGCTATCGGTTAATAATGTACCGCCAACTGCTGTGGTGACAGCTTGGTTTTTCGCCACGCCTAGCCGGCTAATGGCAGGATATCCTAAAAGGGTATGGGTAGAGAAAATACTACCAAATAGAATGGCTGAAAGCATGCTGAGATGAAGCCATAACCCTATGAGTACTCCAAGAACTAATGGAATTAAAAACGAGAGCATTCCAAACAAAATGCTGCGATTTCGGTATTTTTTGAAACCATCAAGATCCAACTCAAGCCCTGCTATGAACATGATAAACAGCAATCCAACTGTTCCAAGCAATTGAATAGTCGAATCTCGTTCTAATATTTCTAGCCCATTTGGTCCAACGATAATACCTGCAATAATGGGACCAATAATAGCAGGTATTCTTAATTTCCCCATGAGTATAGGGAACAATAAAAAAATTAATACAGCAAAACCAAATATAAGAACTGGTTCCTTAAGAGGGAAGTGCATAGATATTTCGACCTCACTTTCTACTTCCTCACTTTATCATGAGCTTTTTCAGAAACACCAATAGTAATATATATAATTTAAAAGTTCTAGTCTTAAAACTTATTTTATAAACATTTCTTTTTCTCCTTAACTTCTCCTAGAAGTATAATTTTATTTATAAAATTCAATGTCTTGAGCAAACTATTTGGGACGCTGGGAAGTGTCTATTTGGAAATTTTCATTCTGTTTTCGAGTTGACGACATGCATTCATTGCAAAAAAAGCCACTGATATAGGACAGTTGCTTTTTTCTTCTTAAAATGTAAATACTATATATTTTTAGTTAACATAAAACGGATTATCGGAAATAATTTTGTAGTAAAAGAAGCTTATTTCATAAGATCAATCCCAAAAGTTGAACATAACTTCTCCAACAGTATTTGGTTTCCAATAAAAGATTTGTTCTAACTCACTGCTGTTCAGGTTATTCTTATTTTCTAAGCTTACTTTTCCTTTGCTGTTTCTTATATCTAAAGGTTCATTAAGTTCTTCTTTACTTAGAACTTTATAGAATGGCATAAAACCCTTTGATAACACAGGATCATCAATAAAATTAATATGTTGAAATTCAACAGTAGAAGCAAGAGCGAGAAAAGGATAATATGCATTGAGTAACACATATATCTCTCGATTAAAAACATTTACTTTTACCTTTGAAAAATTACTTGTTAAATTTGCCTCATCAATCTTTAATATCTTCCCTTGATTTCTTCTGATCAAATCGAAGCAGATACTTTTAAAATGGTTCTCATCTATTTCATTCGGTTTATTATCTATTGAACTATAAAAACCCGTTACTCCATTAGGAAGATTCATTAAATAAATAACTCCTTTCAAAATGCTTAGATACGTTTATTTTAAACATATAAGGCGTTCAATTCTAGTTACCATAATGTGATTTCTAGGCACTCTTAACAAAAAATAAAGCTCACCTAACAAAATTGTAAGCCCGTCTTACATTATTGTTAGGTGAGCTTTATTAAATCTCGTATTATAATTATTTGTAGAAAATATTTACAATTAACTAAAGGGATGAAATATATTGAAGGTGAAAAAAGACAATCAACCTATTATTATGTTTGATGGTATATGTAACGTATGTAATCATTGGGTTCAATTTGTTATAAAAAGGGATCCTAAAGGCATATTTAAATTTTTGTCTCTTCAATCAGATTTAGCATGCTCATTGATAACAGATCACAATCTGAATAATAAGCAATTGGATTCCATTATCTTAATTGATAAAGATCAAATATATACTGAATCTACAGCAATCTTACATATCATAAATAAGCTTACCGGACCTATAAGGTTCTTCGTTCTCTTTTGGGTAATACCTGAAAAAATTAGAGATAAAGTGTACCGTTTTATTGCAAAGAACCGATATCGATTCTTTGGGAAAAAAGAAAGTTGTCTCGTTCCTAGTAAAGAAATACAAAATAGGTTTATTAAAACGGAAACAGAAAGTGGGAAAACCGATGAATAGAAGTACATTTCTAAAAAAGCTTAGAATGACGATTATTACTACTTTTAGATGGTCTTTAGCATTAACTTTCTTGATTTACGGCATTGCCAAAATCTATCCAGGTCAGTTTTCTACTGGCGACTTTATATATGACTCGACAAAGGACTCAGCAATGCAATTAGCATGGCATTTCTTTGGATATTCGGATACATATAATCTTTTTATTGCTTTTGGAGAAATAACAGCAGCCTTACTATTAGTAATTCCAAAGACAGCAACTTTGGGAAACATTATTTACTTACCTATCACAGTAAATATTACTATTCTTGACTTTTGTTTTGAGATACCAGCTCGTTCTGTTACGACCCTGTTAACTTGTATGAGTATAGCCTTGCTTTTCTTTGAATATAAAAAATTAAAGAGAGTGTTTTTTGACTCGCCAGTAGCAGCTGAAACGTCTCTCCCAACAAACCTTATAAAAAAGAAGGTGAACGTACAATGATTGTACTACCTATTATGTTTGTCAGTTTGGGGATTTCTGCTTTTTACTATTTTATCATTAAAAAAGAAGCTTGAGATGAATACAATATACAACTCCAGTTAAGGATAATGTAAGATAAATCAATTATTAATTTGCAGAAGATTATCTATACTTCTTTTATATGGATATAAATTCAAGGAGGAAACATAAATCATGGATTTATTTGAAATGAATGTTGATTTGTTTAGAACGATTAATGATCTTGGTAAGGAGTATACCTATTTAAATAATTTTTTATATTTATGGCTGAATATATGGTTTTTGTCCTTACCTTTATCGCTTTAATTTTCTGGTTTACTAGGAGAGAGGAGAACAGGATGATGATCATTTCAGCTACTATTTCTTTTATTTTAGCTGAGATGATGGGGAAAATTGCTGGAACGTTGCATTCAAACAACCAACCATTTGCTGAATTATCTAATGTAAATAAATTAATTGAGAAAGCAGTAGACAACTCTTTCCCAAGTGACCACACTATTTTGTTCTTTGCATTCTGTATGACTTTCTTTATGTATCAAAAGAGATGGAGGTACATATGGATTATGCTTGCCCTTGTTGTTGGGATCTCTCGTATCTGGGTAGGTGTGCACTACCCTGCTGATGTTATAGTTGGAGCAATAATTAGTATCTTTTTGACTTTTATTGCCTCTTTTATTGTCTCTCGTCTTAATATTATAAGAAAATTATTATGGCTTTATGAAAAAGGGGAACAGCAGATTTTACCTACGAGAGACAAATCTAGAGAATTATAATCTAATACCATGTAGTAATCAAATATATTTAAGATTGAAAATCCTTATACCTCCATGCATAAGTTCTTATTTTGTCTTCAATAAGTGTGAAGTTTAAAACCATAAATATATCGTAAATAATTTATTATTTACATATCTAATATTGTACTACTGGACAAATATAATATAATTCATAGTAAGAAGGAGAACCCTTTTCAGGTTCCCTTTTTCTGAACCTTAATTATGACAAATTTAATCTTTTACCCTTTTAATCTCTCCGTGTGTTGGCGCAACTAAAAAAGGATCTCCATGACTTCTAAATCGTTTATAATGCTTCGAACAATAACCTAAACTCTTGTGTTTACCATTGCACCCTTCAACCTGACAAACGCTTTTTGTTTGGCTTTTCGGAAAATAAAGTGGATCCCAGTATTCGGTAGTACTTAGAATTTCCCGTGCTTTTGTAAAATATGCATACTTCATATCACTATAAATATTAATTTTACTTACGCCTAGTTGAATCGATTCACCAGTTGAATTCCTTCCGTTACGTAAACTCCCACAATTGGTATAAAAAACCACATTAAATCTGTTCGTTTAAAGCTCCAGGCTGCTTTTCATATTCTAGCCCGCTTGTGAACTGGGTCACTACATGTGTAAGTTCGTGCCCAATCACATCTAGTGAGTTTGTAAAACCTAACAAAAATAGTTCACTGATTAATATATGATATTAATGATCACTGGCCATGACTCATGCCTCATAAATTAGATCTTCGTGAACTGATATTCTGCCTTTTGCTCATAATATTCCTTTAAAGGGACACTCTATAATCAAAATAAACTTCTATAGGTTGGAGGCTGTCAGAATGAAGGTTTTATCAATGATCCAGCCGTGGGCAAGCCTTTTTGTCCTTAGAGAGGCAACATATGAAACAAGGTCATGGAGAACGAATTATCGGGGGCCACTTGCCATTCACACAAGTAAAAAAATAGATAAAGACGTCTCTAACCATATAGCCATAAAGTCGTTGCTTGGTAAGCACGGATACACACCAGAGAATCTTCCAACTGGCCAGATCATTGCTGTATGCAAACTTGTAGATTGTTTGAAGGTAACTGAAAACAATGAGACATGGGCCATTCTGGAGGATGGTCGAATCGTATCAGGGAATGACTATTTTATGGGTAACTTTATAGTGGGAGGTTATGCTTGGGTAGTTGAGGATATGCAGATGCTGGATGAATTTATTCCAGCAAAGGGAAAGCTAGGATTATGGGAGCATGTTTTAATTTTATAGGAGCTGATACATTGCACACGATGCGCTGAATCAGCTCCTTCAGGAACCCACTTTTCACGCACAAAATCTTCTAGCTTCTTTATTTTTTCAGACATCTATATATTTTGATTCGTGAATTAATAGAAAATAATAAAGTTCGAAAAAGTATACCTTTACGAACTTTACTTTCAGATATAAAATCCATTACTCTTAACGTTCACTTATATTTAAAATCACTTTACAAACGTTCTTTAAAAACGACACACTTTTACGAACACTTTTGGTAAAATAAAAGAAAGAAACTCGTCAGAATAGTTTATGTTAAAAGCCTCTATATAAAAATTGAAATGTATTATTAAAAAAGTCTTTCTAAAATGCTTATATTTTAGAAAAATATTCATTTATCGTCAGTAAGAGTAATGATATAAAATAGCTTTTTAAAAGTCAGTTTTTAAATTCACTTTAAATTTGTTAAAGTTTACGGTGAGCGCATTACGATGCCTTTAACATAAAAGTAAACAAGGTATGCTTAACCTTGTTTACTAGTGACTCTAGTATTACGTTGTTCAATTCCCTTTCTTTTCCCCTCAGGTAACAATTCATAAATTTCATCAATTTCTTTTAATTGTGTAATCATTCTATCTACAACAAAGTTCAATAGTCTAAATAAAGCAAATGCAACATTAGCGTTATCCTTTATATCTATAGTACCTGGATGCACAGCTTCGTTTCCTATTACTCGTAGGTTATCTAACGCCTTTTCCACCTCTTTTGGTAATCCTTTTCTTACCAATTGTCCTATCATGCTATCAATACTCCCTTTTTTATTGCTATTACAATGTTAATTTTTTAGTTGTTGTTAGTGCTTTAGATAATGCGTATTCATTATGAATACGCATTAAATGTAATTTGGGTAATAAAAGATTATTCCCATCCCTTAGAATGTTCCCTTATCAATTCATTCATTTTTAAAATAGCTGGTGAGAGCCATTTATCTTTGTGATAAGCAAGGAAAGTAGAAATGGCAGGATGATCTGGCGGTACTTCTTCACCCGACAATTTGTTTGTCATTAGCTCTTCTTTTACTGAGAAATAAGGAACGAGCGAAATACCAAGACCACTTCTAACACACTGCTTTATAGCCTCAATACTTTGAAAATCCAGACTCTCTTTTACATCCATTTGCTTGTAATTTATATAGTGTTCAAAAACAGATTTATAACTGCAGGATCGCTCGGTATATAGTACTGTACTAGAGTCTTCAACGTCGTTAGGGCGTATTAGAACCATTTTTTCTCTTTTCAAATTCTCCGTAAAAAGTTCTGGAAGGGATAAATCATCTTTCTCGAGTATCAATGCAAGATCAATATCTCCGTTTTGTAAATATGATGTTACATCATAATTATCAATTGATTTTAAAGAGAGACTAACCTTCGGATATAATCTCTTATATTCAATTAGTATTGGGGGGATACGGTCTATTGTGAGTGATTCAGAAATACCTATAATGAGGTTTCCAATCGGCTCATCATTGGTGTTTAAAGCTTGTGAATATAAATCAATGATTTTGGCCGCATACGGTAAAAAGTGGTGACCATATTGAGTCAACACCACTTTTTTACCTAATCGATCGAATAAGGGTTTTCCCAATTCTCTTTCTAATTCTTTAATATGGGTGGTAACAGACGATTGAGCATACCCGAGATGATCAGCTGCTCTTTTAAAGCCATCTTTCTCTACAATCGTTTTAAATGTGACCAGGTGTCTAAGCTCCATATTGCTTCTTCCTTCCTTAGTTCAATTTTATTGAACGTTACGTTCTGATATATCTATTTTACTGATTATATATTGTATATTATTATAAGGGCATAACAAGTTTGTTATCAATAGTAACAAATTAATTATGTTAAGGAAGGCGGTATTATACGTGACGGTAAAGATAAAGGTTTATTCTGATTACGTTTGTCCTTTTTGTTTTCTAGCTGAACAGCCATTGGAGGAAGCAATTAAAGGAAAGGATGTAGAAGTAGAGTGGATGCCTTATGAATTACGTCCTTTTCCGACTGAAACTTTAAAGCCTGAAGGGAGCTATCTACAGAGCACTTGGAGACAATCTGTTTACCCTATGGCAGAAAGAATGGGAGTTAATATAGTACTTCCAAAAGTTTCTCCTCAACCATATACTCATTTGGCATTTGAAGGCTATCAATATGCAAAGGAAAATGGGAAAGGAAACGAATATAACAAACGTATACTAAAAGCTTTTTTCCAAGAAGAACAAGATATCGGTGATATTAATATACTGACCAAGCTAGCTGGCGAAGTCAATTTAAATACAGATGAGTACCGATCAGCTCTGGAAACGAGAAAGTATCGGGAGACACATCAAAAGGCACTTCAACATGCATATAAAGAAGCAGATATCTCTGCAGTGCCCACTTTTATTATTGGTGATACCAAAATAGCTGGTATTCGTTCTAAAGAATCTTTTGAAGATATTATTGCAGAAGAAATTAATAAAAAGCAGCCTGATTTCCCAGAGGGTATGGCGTGCGGAATTAATAGGTGTTAATTCAATAATTTATCACCATATATAATTTTAAATAAAGAAGGAGTATATATTATGCCAAACAACAATTTACTTTTCGACACAGTGAAATTAGGTAGTATTACAATTGACAATCGCGTAGGTGTTGCCCCAATGACACGCACAAGCGCTACACCAGAAGGTGTAGCCACTGACGAAATGGTTAATTATTATGCGAAATTTGCTCGTGGAGGATTTAGTTTAATCATAACTGAAGGAACATATCCAGATGATGCTTATAGTCAAGGATATTTCGATCAACCTGGTATCATTAATGACGAACAAATTAAGGGTTGGAAAAAGGTTACAGATGCTGTTCATCAAGAAGGCGGAAAAATAATCCTTCAATTGATGCATGCAGGTGCTTTATCTCAAGGAAATCGATTTGTAAAGGACTCAATCGGGCCATCAGTTGTTGAACCAAAAGGAGAACAAATGAAGGTTTATGGTGGTAATGGTAAATTCCCAGTACCTAAAGAAGCAACAAAAGAAGATATTAAAGTAGTAATTAAAGGATTTGCTGAGGCTGCAAAGAATGCTAAAAAGGCTGGTTTTGATGGAGTTGAAATCCACGGTGCAAATGGGTATATCCTAGACCAGTTCTTAACAGATTATGCAAATAAGCGAACTGATGAATATGGTGGCACTACTGAAAATCGTGTTCGTTTATTAGTAGAGGTTTCAGAAGCAGTGCGTGAAGCAGTTGGAAAAGACTATCCAGTTGGTATTAGAATTTCTCAAGGTAAAATAAATGACTATTATCATAAGTGGGCCGATAAAGAGAAAGACGCTGAAATTATTTTTGGTCAGTTAGGACAAGCAGGACTAGACTTTATCCATGTAACAGAATTTGAAGCATGGCAACCTGCATTCTCTGAAGGCGAAGAAACTGGAGCTACTCTTGCAGCATTAGCTAAAAAGTACAGCAAATTACCTGTTATCGCAAACGGAAGCCTTCATGACCCAGAAAAAGCGAAAGAAATTATCGAAAAAGGTGAAGCAGATGTCATCACTTTAGGTCGTGGAGCACTTGCTAACCATGACTGGGCAAACAAAGTGAAAAATGGAGAACAACCAGACGAATTTGTACCAGAAAAGACATTAAGTCCTGACGCTAAAATCAAAGGATTTGAAGTGTAAATATTCTCCGTGCATTAGTAATAGTGCCTTATTTGAATAAGAAAAAACCAAATTTTATAATTAACATAGTAACGCATAATGAATAGGGTGATGAATTAGATAAAATTCATCACTCTATTTATTGCTGGAGTCTTTGGCTACAAAAAAGTTTGTGAATAGAAGAGTCCTTACATATTATACATGTCTAATATGTAAGGACCCTTATTTTAACTATATTATTTGAATTTCAGTCTCGATAATAAGATAAGTGGTCGATGCGACAATTGCAATTCAGCTTACTTCAAAAGTTCCGTAAAAGGTGGCGTTTTCTTACGTGAATGTAGAGAATGCGGAATGAAGAAGAGTATATAAAATAAAAATGTGTAGTTTCAATATATAGTATCTGGGTCCTTAAGAACTCAAAAGGGCCTATATCTGTTTTTATTAAGTTTTACTAATAGGTTTTTGAGTTTAAGTGAGGAGGTTAAGAGCATTCAGGTATTATGGTTTAGGCTCAATGTAAGAAGGAAACTCAGAAGGATGATGTGTGTCTATTATAAGTAATATATAAATAAACATAATCAATATAATACTTATCGCAATTAATGCAATGAAACGGAAAACCTTCTTAATTTTTTTATGTCTTCGGAATTGATAAAGATCAATAACATTATTCATATAAATCCTCCCCGTCTTATTTTTTAGAAACACAGAATAAAAAAAGGAAGATAAAACCTCCTCACTTATAACTCATAAGGTAGTTTTATCTCCCACTATACCATTATTTCACCTTTATTATACTTATAATTTAAAATTATCTGTTATTTACAACGTTAGCAACATGATACACAACATTGAGAATTAGATTGTGTTACATTGGGATTTCTAGATGCAGTACTTTTTTTAAAAAAAAGTTTCTTCAGTTGATAAATTAGTATCATGTCTCTGTTGATGGGATGCATGATCAATTACACGTTGTTCTTCTAGGATTACGAATTCTAATTCATACATCATAATCAATCACTCCTTTTTAAGCCTCGTTCTTTCGCTCTTTATTAGCCTTACTTGAACAACACTCAACATCTCCTATATGAAATGAAATCAAATCTTACATCACTATCTGCCCATCCCTACTGCCGTAAGAATTCTTCTTTATTTTTTGAGTGGATATGCAATGTTACCAAAGTGCTTACGTATCTACTACAAGCTTGTTAATTTTCATGAGAATATTTTCTTCGTTTTTTAAATTTATTTGACCTTTGGTTGAAGCCAAAAAATGTTTCTAAGCCAAAATTCCCACTCGTAATTTTAATATTTTTAGTCATAATTGCCATGAGACTTAGCATACATAAGTGTTGTGTTGTATTAAAATAATTGAGTTGGTCATATAGGAGGTAGGATTATGGAAGAAAACAAGAATACGGAGAAAAGTAATAAGTTAAAAAGTCCTAGGTCTACACAATGGGCAGAGGATATACCAGCAAAATTTCATTCGCAAACTATAGGTGAAAGAGGTCCAATACTAGAGCAGGACAGTATTTTGCATGAAACAATGGAAACGTTTGTTCATGAGAAGATTATAGAAAGACCGGTACATGTGAAAGGGTTTGGCGCTTTTGGATACTTTGAGACACAGCATTCTATGTCCGAATACACAACACTTTGTTTTTTACAGCAACCTGGCCAACAAGTTCCCACCACAGTAAGGTTTTCTCTTGCTGTAAGTAATAAGGGTACTCCAGATACCTCTCGTAATGTGCGTGGATTTGCTACTAAATTTTATACACAAGCAGGTGTTTTTGATCTTGTTTTTAACCATATTCCCGTGTTTTCTGTGAGAGATCCTATTCGTTTTCCAGAGTCCATTAAGGCATTTTTACCCTCATCAGTAAATAATTTAATAGACCCTGAACGATTTTGGAGCTTTGTAGCTAGAGCCCCTGAATCAACTCATTTCCTTGTTCGACTTTACTCGGATGCCGGCACAGTGAAAAGTCTGCGTCATATTTCTGGTCATAGTGTAAATACCTATGTATGGAGGAATGCACGAGGAACTCGTCATTATGTCAAATATCGTTGGATTCCATTTGCTGGTGAACAGTATATTGACCGTCATGAGGCACATCAGTTAGCCTGCGAAAACCCTGATATTGCTGGTAAGGATCTATATGATACCATAGCAATGGGAAAGACGGTGGAGTATGGGCTCTATGTACAGCTTATGAAGCCAGAAGATGAAGCTATTCTTTCTTTCGATCCTTTAGACGATACCAAGGTATGGGATGAACAGCAATACCCCTTGTTACCGGTTGGACGATTAGTATTGGATCGTAATCCAACTAATTTTATGGAACAAGTAGAGAAAATAGCATTTTCACCGTCGAATCTTCTGGAGGGAGTTGAATTATCCGACGATAAAATGCTTCAAGGGCGTGCAAATATTTATTCGGATTCACAACGTCGGCGCTTGGGGCCAGATTTTCGTAAAATTCGAATCAACCATCAAGAAAATTGGTCACCTGACTCCCTCATGACTAGTGGAAATGGTAGATGGGTAGAGGGACGACTTATACGATCGGACTTGCCTGAAACCGATGATTTTACGCAGGCTGGTGAATACTATTGTTCTCTTTCTCCTGTGCAGAAAGAACATTTAGTGGACAACCTCTCCACTGATCTTGCTGGCATATCAAAGGATACACAAAATATTGTATTAAGCTATCTATGCAGTGCATCAGAGGAACTTGGGAAGAAGGTTACTCAACAAATTGAAATGCAAACAAGAAGATAGTTTTAAATTTTATTGTCTTTATTTCCTTCAAATTAGCAAAACCAGCCCAATAATTATATAGCAAAAAAGAAGGGTTTCAATCCTTCTTTTTTTGCTTTGATTGCTTATTTTAGAAACTGAGATATACAATTTGTTGTGGTGCTATTGATTTCAAAAGGACAACCTTCAGTATATAAGAAATGAGCACATCCTGCATAACCACCTACTCCTTACCTACTGCAGTAAGGTTTATCTGTCATTTTTCGAGTGGACAGGCAATCTTACTCTAGTAGCTACATAGTATCTAAAGAATTCCGATTCCCTTACCTAATTGGT